>Ga0247611_10000331_pt1 | contig 97588 bp, 94 predicted proteins | sample 177DNAGHGhighgp2_FD_192422 | JGI IMG/M metagenome (GOLD analysis project Ga0247611, IMG submission 192422) | Sheep rumen microbial communities from Palmerston North, Manawatu-Wanganui, New Zealand - 1770 DNA GHGhigh gp2 | ecosystem: Host-associated > Mammals > Digestive system > Stomach > Rumen...
TAATTTTCTGAGAGTTTCATAAAAATAGAACCCTCTTCACCAACATATACGAGATCTCCTATATCTGAAGATAGGGATTCCCGCTCTTCTAGGGTTTCTACCTTTGTTACACCAGCTCCAATTTTTGATTTTACCCACTCATATTCACCTTCTCCTGTTTTTAGATATTGATAAGTATGAACGTTTTCTTCATCATTTATCACATAAGCGAGCATTCCCTCCTCTAACCTCGCTTCTGGGATATTTAATAGATCTTCCTTATTATTTACTGTTCTATATCCACCTTTACCATACTTAGCCTCATGTGTTGCATAAGTATCATCAGAAGTAAACGGTACTATAGGAGAAGCTACATTTGTTCCTTTAAGTGCTTCACTCATATCCAAATGTTTGTTTAAAATTATTTATGGTTACCTGATCTTTTTTATGATAAATTTTATAATATACACCATCGATAGTATTAAGAACCTGATCCTCTATATAATAATCATTTATATAATTAAGTCCGTGGGTATCTTTTATTGATGTAAATACTTCTTCTTGTAATTCAATAGGAACAGCTAATACAGTAATTTCATTATTCAAATTTGTAATAAATTCTATATCACCATTACCATCCCATAGAGTTTTATCGGGTAGATTGAATGTTCTATATATACTAAACTCACTCATCTTTCCAAAATATGTGGGACTTACTATACTAATAGTAAACATCTCTCTTAGTGTGGTATCCTCATTAGTAGCAATCACTTCATATGTTGAAGTCTCTGTTATTGGTCCATTAATACTATAACTATTATTATCTATTTTGGTTATATTTACTATGCTCCCGTTCTTTAATACTCTTATCATAAATTGACCGGTTATATCTTCATCTTTATAATTGTTGATTTGTAGATTAAATCCAAGGTCAGTTATTACAGCTCCGTGTGGATATATATTTCCCTCACCCTCTAAATAGCTTTCATCTCTAATTACTTCAAAGTGAGAGATTGTTGGTGGATCTATATTATTTTCAACATCCTTTAGTTTTTCTATTAAGTTTTCTGGTGTTATGAAATTGTCCTCTCGTACTAATTCACCTTTTTCATGGTTATAGTAATATTGAAACCCATCAGCGAGATTTCTAAATATAGAGAGACCTTCAGGAATGTCAATAAAAATTCTAGAGACCTTATCTGGCCCAAGAAGCTCTATTTTCCAAATTCCACCCATCTTACACAAAAACCTCTGACCCTGTACTAAGTCAGATACATCTCTCGGTACATCATCCTCACAAATATCATAGATAACATAAGATTCAGCGGTTGATATAAGACTATAACAATTTCTACCTTCACCATCCTTAACTCCAACAGCGAAAAGAGTATCTATGTTTGGCTTACTAGGATCATCGTCTGTGTTAAATCCAGTTTTATATTTTACCATTACTAATCTACCTGCTGTATGTTTTACCTCAGTATCAAGATAAACCATAGCAGACTCTAGATTTTCTTGTATTGTAAAATTTCTCTGGATTAGTATATCTGTAGAAACTTCGCTATTTTTCATTCTTTTATTTATTATTAAAGGGGGATAACAGTAAACAATTGCTATCATCCCCCTGATTTTTTGTTATCGATTAGCAACAATTAAGAGTGTTTCAACAATGTTTTCACCCCAAAGGATAGAAATTCTATGATCACGATTCATGTAAAAAGTAATTTGAGTTTCAGCAATGCCTGAAGTGTATTCTCTTCCATCAATCACAATATTAGGAGCAGGATTAACTTTAAGCATAGACGGGCTTAAGGATATAGAAGCTTTAACTATGTCTGTGGATACTAAACTGGATGGATCAGCTGTTCCACTCTCTATCTTACACTTACTATAGGTAAGCGAATCACCAGTTCCGGTAGAATAAATTTTTCCTAAATAACTTATTCCTGCGGTCGGAAGTTCTCCTACATTCACTATTTCCTCACCTTCACCAGGATTATAGTCTGCTAATGTTTCCCAAATATAAACTACCTCATTATTGCCTGTTGAAATAACAAGTGTTGATCTCTCTTCTGTATAATTATCAATAAATAATCTTTCGTCACCATTTCTATCAAAATACTGTCCCATAGAATAAATCTGAGTTTTTAGACTAGGAACTAAATTTTTATTATCTATCTGATTTTTATTGAAATTTGCACAAGCAGCCTGCTTCTGCTGCTCAAGAGTTAATTCATTGTTCATAATTACTTTATTTTTAGTTTGTTGTTTTGGACATAATAAGCCCGTTTATTCTAGATAAATAAGCCTTCTTTCCGTGAAGTATCATATTTAATCGTTTATAATCTATTGTCTGTTCTTCGCCAACCCACTCAAAGACTAAAAGTCCTATTGGTTGATCTACTCCAGGGATACCGACATAAACCTGTATATCAGATCCATCATCAAATAATTCGTAAATCCCCGGATATTTAACACAAAATAAAGAATCTTCCGAGGATATTAATCTTTCATGCATTAAATCATTATAGAGGGATATAATTGTTCCTGTATTTATATCTCTAAAATCACTTTCTGGAACATTATGAACTCCATAACTACTTGATTGTAAAACTAAATCCGCATACTTAAAAGGAATTCCAATTAAATTTTCTTTTGAATTATGATATTCAAAATATAGGATACGATCAGCTGATGTTTCTGCCCTAAGATCCCCAAGAAGTATGTAAAGATCTCTAAGTAACTCATCCCGTCTTTGTAAACCCTCATCATGCCTTTCAGTAGCTATTTCAGATACAATCTCCATAGTTCCCCTTACAATGTTTTTAAAGTTTAAGACTACAATAAGTGAAAGTATAACTAAAATATATAGGAGAAATTTTCTAAATCCTACTTTCTGGTCAACTTTTATTATGAAGTCTGAGAGTTCTTTTAGTTTAGTTAATAAGTATTTCATACAGTTTTTCTAATGTAAAGAGTAAATAAATTTTCTATCTCCCTATAGCTTTGGGGAATGCTGGGACCAGAATAATTATAATTAAGTACTAATTTTATTGTCGTCTTTATAGTTATCGTTGAAGATTGATCTGCTTGTTCAGAGAAATTGTAAGTTGTTTTTAGATATGGAACGAGATTAGGAAGATTAGTACTAGAATAGATGATCTCTGGGGATAAAAAGTATAATACCTCATCACCCTCATAAATTCTATCATCATAATCTTCAGATATTCCACTATAAAGCTCTGTATTATAACTTAATCTATAATTACTAGCCAAGTTAAAAATAGTGTTTGTTAACTCAGTTGTAGAAGTATTTCCTATAGAATCATACTCAAACTGTGTTACTTTTAAATGAAATTTTTGATCATTTTCACCAACAGAATCAATTTCAACTGGAATATCTGTTGTTCCATATATAAATCCGGAAGTAATAAAGTCGGCATAAGTATAATAATAAGCATTACCAATTTTATATAATAAACCACTTTGTTTTTCTAGATATATATTCGGCAAGTCAGAAACAATAGTAGCAATTGTGTCTAGATTTTCCGCTTCAGATATACCTAAGGCTAATCTTAAGTCGCTAATTTCTTCCGGTGTTTCAGCTCTTCTATACTCAAGTCCTGTAGAATTATTAAAGTTAGAAGTTTTTTTGGGATTAAATAAAGCGACTGAATAATAGCCTTGAGAACCACGAAGCGAATTACAGACACAAACAATATCTCCAATTTCAGCAGATGATGGTAAAGTTGTTACATAATTTTCTAACCAGGAAGGAGTATAATCAGACCCAAGTAAGCTCCAACCCTCTTCAGTATACATGTAAAAACTACCATCACCTAGAATTGTTCTATCTGTTACTGTGTTTCCTACTATTTTTCCAATCTTAATTCTAAAATTATTTATTGGTTGATTAGATGTATTTGGTTTTAATTTCAAAAATGCACGATACCTAACAGATCCATTAGAAGTAGAGATAGGATTGACATAAGAAACTATATTATCTCCATCCCCTCTATCTAATATATCCTCTCCGATATTATTTAAAATTTCTATATTATTTAAGTTAATATCTAATGTAGAATTAAAATCTAAAAATCCAAAATTTCTTGAGTTTTGAAGAAGACCGTTACTTAAAAAGAATAAATTAGATGAACCGATAACTACCACCTCTCCAGGATCAGACTTTTGTATAATATTAAGAGAAACCCTAGTATTAAATCCATCCTCACTTGTATAAAATTCTAGAGTATGAATTAAATCTTGATCCCCATTGTTTGGATCAAAGGTTATTTTAAAATTATCTACTTGACCACCATCTAATCTTGGTAGTGATTGATTCGATACAATATTACAACCGGGACTAGAGGTTATTGTATAGCTAGGAAGTATTCCAGTTAATCCTGAATCTGGAGTTAATAGTGAGGTAGTATTAAATATACCAATCATTCCAGAAACTTCAGTATCTTCAGGATTTACGGTTATAGTTATAGTATTCTTTTGTTGGAAATCCCCTAAATAAAGTCTATAGTATTCTTTAGAAAGTTCTCCGAAATTAGATATTATTCCTCTGGTAGCTCGTTTCTGGAATAAATTAATCTCTTCTTCGAAAGATTGAATCTTATAAGAGAAGTCATTAAAATCCATAAAGAGTGTTCCGGGGAAATTACTAACTGACTTACCATAACCATTTTCAGAAGTATCTCCAACTAATAATAGATTTCCCGGATATTCTGAATTTCCTAGGTAACCATTAGAGGAACTTATTGTAGATCCATTATAATTTACAGAAGCTAATAACTCCTCTGGATTCTTTTTTAGTTGGAAATATTTATACCCTCCTCCATAATTTACTTTGAATATCTTTCCTACATAAACTTCAGAAGTACTAGAATCATAAAGATCTGAATTAGGTATATTTATTTGTTTTCTATAATAGGAATAATAAGACATAGATAAAACACCATTAGAAAACGTTGGGAAAGATTTTCGTGCATACTCCTCACTATTTTCATCTACTGTATAAATACCAGTCAACTTTCTATACGATACTCCTAAAGGAAGTCTATTTATTTTAAAATAATTATATCCTGGATTATCTATCTGAGTTATTCCTATAGTAGTTTCTGGATTAGATATTGCTACAACCCCATATATTGGCTCAGTTGTACAAACAACTCTAGTAGCTTTATAACAATCATTTCCAATAACAAAATATTTACCTAAAGAATCACCTATTCCTATCTCTCTAGGAAGATCTGAAACTGATCCACTTATAAAAGTTTCATCAAAAGTAACAGGTGTTTCTTCTTCCCACTGAGATGCACTACTTGAGGGTGTTATTCCAGATACTGAATTCTGTTTACATCTCCAAATCTTATGTGTAGTTCCGGAAGTAGTTATTACTAAATCATCAACGTTATATGTTTTTGAAGATGAATAATTAAGGATCTTTTTCCAATACCAAAAATTACTTTCAAAATTATTACTTGAAGCTAATGGTAATGATAAGTTAATAGGAGTAGTATTATATCCAAATCCAATCAAAAGAGGTGTTTCATTAATTTCTTTCCATATAAAATTAGTAGCTATTCCTAAATCTACATAAGCCTCTTCAATAGAATTTACACTTTTCCATCTCGGTTCTCCTATATAAAATAAATCTGTATAATTTTGATAGGTTAGATCTTCTCCACATGGACAAAACTTTTTATAGCTCTGATTATCACTAGTATAAAATGTTCCAAATTGGGCTAGTTGTGGTAAATTAGTACTATCTAGTCTAATAATAGGATCACTTGGAGTTGGAGTCTCAGTCTTATAATATCCAAATCCGATTATATCATCTGCATTTGTTGGTAATTCATTTTCTGGATTAGAGTAAAGATTATTAACATCAATTCCTGTTAATCCATATAAATTAGATATATCAACATTATCAGTATACTTAGTATTATGATCTAAGATATAATCTAAAAAACTAGATTGATTTTGTGATCTATTAAAAATATTCCAAGAAGTTCGTTGATAATTATAACCTGTTCCTATTAAATTTTGAGGATCTCTTTTAATAGGCTCAAATCTTTCTATAGTTCTAACAAACTTCCCTAATTTTGAATATTCATCTCTATAATAGGTATTATTTACATCTTGTAACCCGCTTGTTCCTTGAATTGGTTTTGAGGCCAGATTCATATAAGTTGAAGAGATAGATGATCCAGGTAATAATTGCATTGAAGTAAATGCATCTTCTATATTACTAGATCTAACGCTATTTACTAATACACTAAAGGAAATAGGGAGTTTTTCTTTTAGTTCAACATAATAATCATCAGAGATTAATTTAGGTCTATAACCTTGAATTCTTGAAGGTACTGTCATTGTAATCTCGTTAGAAGAGCTATTATTGGTTATTGAACAATTTCTCTTATTTCCTATAATATAATTTCCAGACCAGCTAGTTCCCCGTACAGAAAAGTTATAAGTTCTAGTTTCTCCTAAAAAGCTTATATCATTAGTTTTATCACCTAAAATCTCAAATTCATAACTACTCTTTTGAATAACTGATACTCTTCTAATATAGACCCCATATTCCTTATCAATCTCTTCTTGAGAATAGTAGTATCTATCTGAACTATCTACGTTACTATCTTTTACGAAATTATATGGAATAGCTACAAATAGATTAGTAGAAAGGTTTCTTCCGGAATCTAAAGTAGTATTCAAAATATTCCCACCGATAATGCTAAAAGAGTCATCTAAAATAGCATCTGACCTACCTCTATAGACAAGACCTGGAATTGCTTCCTCTAACCTAGGTAAATATGCAAGTCTAATTCCACTAAACGTTCCAGTATTGTCAGAGTCTAAATCAAATATTTCAATATCATCGGTTCTTAATATTTTCTTTAGTATTTCAATTCCAGTAGCATTATCATCCACAACTACCCACTCTATAGGATTAGTTCCATTTTTCCAAATCCTAGATACAAAACTAAGGGTTCCTAATTTAATAGGAGTAGCATTTAGACTATTATTATCAGACGTTGGAGTTAGTGTTAATACATAATGATAATACCCATCTCTTTCGACTCTAGGATTACTTAATTTAAATGTAAACGTGGATAATCCATTAATAATTTGGCTATTTAAACTATAAGACTCAGAATTTAATGATCTAATTAAATTAGTTATAATTACTGGATGTGGTGATATTACATCTATAGTGGTAGTACATCCTGATATATTTAAAGGACTATAAAAATTCTCTAATGTTATTGTAGTAATTTCATGTCCATTTTTATATAATCTTATTGAAGGATAATATGGTTCTTTATAAAGATAATAATTTATCTTTGTATTATCTGACCGAAGATCTGAAAAGAATGCAACGTTTAATACACCAAAAATATTATTAACTGAAGGAATTATTGGTGTAAATGAATTTGTCTGGTTAACTGGATTAGCTAATATTAATTTTCCTTCAAATTCAGTTTGTACTTGAGGAATATTATTACTTGCTCTAGTTAGTGTCCCTGCATCATCATATAAACTCAGTCCTGTATAATGATCTACATAATGATTATTTGGATAATCCTCATTATATTCTGGGGTAGTTAATTGTGAAATATAGGCTCTATCATTTCCGGGGGTATTTTGTATTGTTTCTGTTGGAGTTTTTCTTGTATAATACTTAACTGTGGTATAATCCATTGAATACTCTGGAATGAATATATACTTATTAGATCCTATATTATTAAAAATATACTTGGAATTTAAATAATAATATTCACCACCATTTAGTGGATTTTTTATTAAAACATTAGAAAATCCTTTACACAGGAAATAATCTTGGTTCTTAATAAATGGTTGAGATCCTTCATACTGTGATATAGTAGTTATTAATGCGTCTACCTCAGTTTGCGTAGTAGGAACATCAACAACTGTCCATATACTACAATAATAATAAGTGGTTCCGATTTGTATAATATCCCCTAATTTAGGTTCATTATTAGTTATTTGTCTTGTAGCATCGAATAGGGTTGTTCCATAATTAAACTTTCCTCTAATTCCAATATTTCTAGTAAAATTTAAGTTAAGATAACTAGGCCCAGTTACAGTTCCTATAGCATCATTATCTGTAAGAATATTGGATGGTAAGGCTGTCCAAGTAATACATAACCAATCTCCAGTAGTATCAGTAGACGGATTAATCCCAGTAACACCATTATGTAGACAATAATAATAAACCTTAGATCTCCCAAGATTAGAATAGCAAACAACATCTTTTGTTCGATATATGTAATTTGAGTCCCATTCTCCTTTATATACGATTCCTGGAGTCGTTGGATCATTTGGGTCATCTGGATAAATTGGTCTAAACTGATTAGATAGGTTTGGGTTTATTATTGTAGCCCGCATCTTTCCACCATCAGAAATTCTACATATTAATTTAAAAAAGTTATTATTAAAATCTCTAACAATACAATCTAGTCCGGGGAGATTAGAAAATGAAGAATAGTATGGAAATAAACTTGATATATTTTGTTTTTCTGTTTGATCCACTATATCATCTATAGAAGAACTTATTATGCAGTCTTGAAGAGCATAAACAGATCTCATATTATCAGGGGGAATCAAATAAGAATAATTAACTTTATTATAAAACTCCTCAGAAATAATTTGTCTTCTATTTACTCTAAAGTAAGAATCATAGAATTCCTCACCAAGAATATTAGATAAGGAATACATATCAGGTTGTATTATCCAAGTATTATCTCTTGTAATAAAAAAGTATAAATCTTTATTATTTTGAAGTTGATTTCCAGTGGTTCCAGGATTATTAGAATTAGTTATTATATTACGTTGAAATCTTAATGATAATCCTGTTTTAAATAAAGTTGGATGTTCAAGAATAAAATTAATATCATTTACATAATCATCATTCAAATTATTATTTATTTCTTGTTTTATCTTTTCTGGAGTTAGTTCTGACATTACATTCAGACTCATATCCATAAACTGATAAACTCTTTCACTAGATCTTATAGCAATAAGTCTCTTGTTTTTAGGAAGATCTATAAAATCGTTTGAAATTACACACCAATCCGAATTATTATTTACATTTGGCGTTATTCCATAAGAATCCCTTAAACTTATAAAACCTATATATGGATAAATTTCTTGCCAATAGAGTTGCCAATTCTCATCAACACCAGGCATTACATTAGTTAAATATCCCGAATTATTATATCCGATACACCTATAGCACTCATAAGGATCAGAGGTCCCAATAAGAACGACATCATTAATATGATATTGTCCGATAGGGTTAAATACAGTAGATCCAGCTGGAGTAGAGCCATATCTAACAATATCACCACACCCATAACGACGATTAGGATCATACATTGGGGCAGTATTAACACTAGTTACCCTATTATTTAAATCCTGAAAGTCATCAACAGCTGCTATTTCTTGCCAGAATGAAGTATGTACTATATAAGTTAGACTTGAAGAATTTACTTCTAATGGAGTAGTAACTGGATCTCCTAATATATTTGAGGTAAACTGTGATATACATACAAAATATTTATTATCACAGCTCCACCAAGATCCATTCTCAAAACTTGGTATATTACCTTGATTTGATGATTTAAGACTCACCCACCAATTACCAAGATAATAAACTAACTGTCCGCTAGTATAAGTATCTACAGCATTCCAAACTGGAGCATTTACATTAACTGAATACTTTACTATATCACCCGGGGAATATATAGTACTGAAATTAAATGCAGAAACATTTAAAGTATTTGTGCTGGCTCTAGAAAATCTATTTACCCATTCATATTTCTGATAGGGGATTGGTAATTCTTCTGATTTTGTAGTACATTTCCAAGTTCCATTTGAATAGGGTTCTCCATCAGGTTTTAGCTTATAAATAGAATCTGATACTAATGACTGATCTATTATTATATCTCTAGTAATAGTTCTATCTTCCTCTATTGCAGTTATTGTTATTGGCCCTCTAGTTGTAGGCGCTGTTTCTGTTACTATGTGGACTTGAATCCATTGACGAAAGTCTTCACCAGTAGCATATCTAGTGTCATAATAAGAGGGACTATCATAAACACTGCTATATCCACTTTCTCCTATACCTCTAAAATAAATTCCAGAATCATTAGAACTAAGAGTATATCGACAATTAGATCTTATAATTAGCTCATATAATCCAATTCCACTAGTATTCAATGAAATGGGGTATGTAGAAAACAAAATAGTTCTTCCATACTTCATAAACCCAACATTGATTTGTGCTATATCGACTAGTAATCTCCAATTTGTTGTTGTCATTAAATCTTCGGAAATACCAGACTCTTTTATTCTAGCTATTTTTATATCAGAGAGATGAATATTTTGAGCTGTAGTTGATCTTGTAGGGTAATTTACAATTATTCTATTTTCAGGTGAGTAGCCAGGTTTTATTTCAGCTGATAAATAGCCATTATCACTCAAAAATGATACTCCGGCTGGGTACTCAATTACTTTCCATGCAGGCCTATTATCAAAGTCTGTATTTGAATCTTCTTCAGGATCACAAACCAAGTAATATGATTTACTAACCTCGCTATCTAACATTTTTATCTGATTAACCGTATTACCAGATAAATCAACCAGTTTTAATGATCCCTCTACATTTGGTTTTTGTACTAAGTATATAATAGAGAAATAATCTTTGTAACTTATCTTAGTATAAAATAAAGTAGAAACTCCATTTAAAATAGGTGCCCAATTTATTGTATCTGTATTTGTAGTTAATGCTGATAATCGAATTATGATATCTACAAAATATGTTCCATTTTCATCGGTGTAAGGACTCAGACTAAGACTTATATTAAAGAGGTTATTTATTATATCATTTTCATTAGTTATTGTTATTTGATTGACGTCTGTTATTGGTTCTAGCAGTCTTGTTCTAATAACCAAATATTCACTTCCACTAGTATCATAGGGGAACATAAAAACAGGAACTTCTCCAAATTCTTCAGTATCCTCAACGAATTTGGAGGACTTATCTAAAATAAACCAATCATCAGCTAAATCTCGTCTAACTAATTTTATTTGATTAATGGACTCTAGGATAACTGGTTTTTGTTCTTTCACATCATAATATCTTATCTTAAGACCAAAGATTCCATCAGCTCCATAACTTCCTGGATGATCATTTTTCTTATATTCAATCATCGAGGAGTAATTATTTGGAGTAAAGATATTAAATGCTTCACTAACTTCTTGTCCTAAATCATTATGTCCACTTATATAAACAATTTCCGAGCCCGGGATATCTTCTATTGAGACTTCCCCTCTAATCGTTTCTGTAATAACACCACCAAAAACTTTATATTCTATAAAATCCGCAATACCAACAATAGGAACAACACCACCATCATCTGAAAGACCAAATCTAGTATGAGGAATTGTTGTTTTTGTTAATCCTGGACAACTTATTCTTAAATTAGAGTATGTTTTATAAGTATAATTTTCAGTTATTAGTTTTCCATTCTCATCTAAAATTGGAAGATCTGTGGTGTCATTTTCAGTTGTTTTTATTCTCCAAAAAACATAGTACGTATTCTTAGAAGTTAACGCACTTTCGTTTGTGGTCAGAAAAATATTCTTTCCTGGATTTTGTCCGAATGTCTCTAAAAATATCGTATCTTCACTAGTATCAATCATTTTTATTCTAGCTTTGATACCTGAAAATTCTATATTTATTAGATTTCTTCCTAGGCTTAATGGTTCGTCTAGGTCATATAAAATAAAGGCTGGTTCGTCGCTGTTTGTACTGGAGAAGAAATAAATAGCTCCGTATTCCTGCCTTTGATCATTCTTATTTAATATATGTTCGTCAGGTATAATAACCAGAACTTTAAGTGTAGAATTTTCCTCCTCCCAAATTCCATTAGCTGGTATTTGAATGAGACTATTTTTATTTGGTGTAAAGCCTTGATCAGTTTCCCCTAACCAAGCTTCACCTATTATAACCTTACAGTCGACTCTGCTCATTAATCTGCTAAATGAGTCACTAACCTTTATATTCATAAGTATTTTAATAATTTATCATTAGTGAGGAAGAATATCAATCCATCACAAGCACCTATAATATTTGGGATTGTGTTCTCCTCTATATCATAATAATTTTTTCTGAATAGATTTAATATAGAGTCATGAACGGGATAAACTTTAAATATTCGTTCTATTTTCCCTTCATTAAAGTACGACCTATATAAATTATCCTCCTCTTCTCCATTACAAAACAAAACATCTAATCTTGAGTCTAACTCTAATTCTCCACCTCTAGTACTTCTAGCTCTTTCTGTCCAATACTCTCCTTCTCCTAAAAGATACATTAGATAATAATTATCTTCTTCAATCATAAATACTCTATCGTTTACTATAGTAAGATTTTGATAATCTGTTTCCGTTAAATAAACTCTAGTACATTGATTTACTAAGATATATAATACTTCCCCACGTAATACTCTCTTTAATATAAACCAAGATCCTATTTTTCTCACTATTTTCAAGGAGTATGTTCTCATATATGTCTTTAGGTCTAGGTATATATTAGATAGTTCTGGTACATATTGATATACAGTATCATAAACTAGCGGGGGTAATTCATAGATATTACTTTTGGGATCTAATGGGTCTATTAAGTTAGTGTATCCAGTTCTTCCTTGAACAACTATTGAATCATTATCTAAAGTATCCAATATAGTACCATCCTTACAGACTATATAATGACCACCAAAATAATCTATTTGATAATTATTTGGAATAACTCTTGAAGCAGTATCAGTTCTTAGATAATAATACGCAGTTCCAAATATATTTCGAGAAGTTAATGAGATTATACTATACTCTCCATCCTCTTTCCAGGTATATAAAGCTAAATCATCTCCGTAATATGAAAACTGGTAATGATTAAACCCTCTAACATAAGGATCTGCTTCAATAAATCTTGTAATATCTATTTTATTTAATTCTAGATCTCCCTCTTTTTGTCGGAGTAAGTAATTAGATAGATAAATATTTTTTGCTGAATTGTCTCTATTAAAGGCGGTTAAGTGTGTAGTATATTTAGAAATAGGTGTTATCTTATCAAGTTCAGATTTTATATTATTTGAAGAAGTAAAGTCCCATAAATTATCACCTACAAAAACGCGCTCCAGGCTTCCAGAATTACGAAGGGGAGCTAATGAATTTTTAAGATTAACCTCTATTCCTCCTTCTACTGTTGTTTGGAGATCTATAATTATGTTTATATTGCGTTGTTTTCCTTGGGTTCGTAAAAACTCTGTATAACCTATGGGAGAGTTATCAAAGTTGGATAGGTAAATTATAACATTAAAACCTTCAGTATGAGAATTTGAATATCTATAGTGAAATTTATTATCATCCAAATCTTTATCTAATGTTAAAGATAGTGGAGAAGAAGATACTACTTCATAAATTCTTTCAATATTATATACTGAGATTCTACTATATGCACTATTACTTGCAAACTGATACTTATTATATAATATTATTCTTTTACTCTCTATTACCGGTTTTGCTGTACCTACGACATGTGTACGATACCCTAGACTAATATCTTTAGAGGTTGCCATATGTCACTGTGCATCTACTTATTATACATTCATCTATATCAGATCTTAATGGATTTACTCTGATAGTGTTATTTAAGTATTCTATCTGTATATCATCATTTATCTCTGTAAAATAACTATTTACATCAAGAGTCGGTATATCAGAATCATTGGTGGGTAAATATTTAAAAGCTTGAAATGAAAGATCTCTAACATAAATCTGTCCAGCCTTTGAATATTCCACTGTCAAGTCTAATAAACCAGTAAGTCCTGGTTTAGCGTTATAATAGATTAACTCAGATATATTTAGAATATTTGTATAGCTATCAGAGTTATATTTTATAAGCTCTATTTCTGTAATGTCATCTATTAAATTTATAGAACTCATTGAGGAACTATAGAAGCTTATTTCATTTCTAGTATTCATATTGCTTTCATCGAATATTAAATTATACTCATTTTGTATTTCATCTATTGGTAAGTCTGATCCACAACAACTAAAATCTAATAGTGGACGAATAAAATTTCCATTATCATCTTTATAATTTTTGTCGAGATTATTCTGTTGTGTTATTATGACTGGTATCTGATTTTGTGAAGGAGATAAATCATAACAAAGTTCAGAAGAGAGGGAACCAGAGGTTCTTTTGATAAACTTAGTTCCCATTAAATTATATCCTCTTTCTTTTAGTCGTTCTGTTAACTCTGAGCAATGGATTGGTCTAAAATGAGATGACCCCTCTGTAAGGCCAATAGTATCCCCATCCTTTTTATAAGCAAGAATAGATGACTCATTACTATCTATTATAAAAAGCTTATCATTACTATTAGCTTCTTCTGAGGTTATTATGTTTAATGTATTCCTGCTCATATTCTATATCTATAATAAATATTTCGTATAGTTCCTCCATGAACTAATATCGTTCTTGTAGTATTATCTCCGCCTTCAACGGATAACCAGGTATTACTATCTATATAATACTGTCCTTCTATTTGTAAATCTATAGTAAGCGTTTGTGTTTTTAGCATGGTTGTTCCAGGAACCGGAATTTCTATAAGAAAAGTAGCTATACAAGAAGTTCCAAAATCAGAAGAACGTGTATTAGTAGCTACGAAATAACTATGTTCTGTACCTATTTTTGTTACTAGTTTAAAGGGAACCGTTGGATTTACATTGGAGATAAGGAGGGTTTCCGAAGGTATATAGGTTAGGGCATCAAAAATAGGATCTCCTGAATAAGCCCAATATATAGAACTATCACTAGGCTCTTCACCTATACAGTTAGATAAACATTTCCATTTCTTACTATTCCAAATTATTTCATCTCCAACTTGATATGTTTTATCTGATTCATAAACAATACCTATCCATTTATCAGTATCATTTGGATGTACAACAAAACAAGTATGAAGATAATCATGTAATGCCTCATCTATATTTATATAGCCGGTTCTATTTGTTGTCCACCAAGGATATACATAAAATCCAAGGTTTTCATCATAAAACTGACCGCCTTCACCTAAATTTATATCTAACCAGCCTTTAGTGTTTTGAACTACATACCAATTCATCTCTCCACCTTCTTGAGTTTTTGCTCTAACTTTTCCCAAGTTAAAAGCATCTGGAAGATCATGGTATGAGGTAAATATATAATCACCAGGTATTACACTTGGGTATTCACTATCATCTTCAGGAGGATTTCCTAAAGCCCAATAGTTTCCATTTATGTAATAGTGTTCAATGTCATCTATTACTTTCTTACAAATAACACGTATGGATAGATTTGGATAAGTCATAAGATCTGCTAATCCTATATCAGAACCAGTAATATCCAATCCTTCCGCCATATTATCTTCCCCAAGAACCCCTAGAACTTGTGTAAGAGGACCTTCTCCTGTAACCCAACCAGCAGTTCCTTTCCGTGTAATCTCTTTATTATAAGCTAATTTATATTCTCTTGGGAAAGTATGGTCTGCCGTATATTTTATTAATGTAGTTGGAAAATAGAATTTACTTATGTTGCTTAATAATGATCCATTACTTACAGAGGAAGCAAGACTCTCACGATTTGGAGATGTCGTACCTAAATCTACTACTGTTCCATTTCCATATCTATAATAATTTGTACCATCAGTAACTATTATATTAAAACTTGGTAAGAAACTAGAAAGAACTTGATTTAAATCTTCTATACTATTTACTGATAATATACTTGGAAGATTTGAAGAGATTTCATTAAATCTAGTATCCGGTATTAAGGATAATGGAGTATGATTATAAACATCATTATAAGTATCTATCAATGTTGAAAAGCTACCAGTAGAAGAAGTTAAGAAAAAATATCCACTAGACTCTTTAAGAATTAGATCAGTACTAGAATTTACATTATCATAGTAATAAGTTCCTGGCAATGAACTTTTATCAGTTCCTCTATAATTATAATTACTAAGTAAAGAGCTATCTGTAATATAATAATTGTAATCAGTCGTTGAATCAGACCCAATTCTAGCAACTAATTTTATTAACTCTCCTTTAAAATCACTAATTTCAAGACTACATAAGCCTAACCAATTACTCGGTATTGTTGTTGAATTACTAAATGATATATTCTCCGGTAATATATTAGACAAGATATTACTATTAGATATTATAGGATTATGCTCGTCTATTCCCTGATAAATTTTAGTCTCAACAAAAAACTCATTATCATCATCAGTCTTACTACATAATTTTATAAAAACACTAAGTTCTGAAGTAAATAATTGACTAAAATAATCTATACCAAGAGAACCTGATATGGCACTTTCTATGTTTACTTCATTTATAGAACTACCAATCATTCCCATAAAAGAATTAATATCCATATCAGTACCATATAGATGATTACTAATCTGATCTAAGAAACGAGTGGCTATTGATCCATCCAAGTCTAGATTCCCTTCATCACTAGCTCTCATCAAATAACATAAATTTTCACTAAAATTGAAGAAAGCATAATAAGAGTTTTCTACTGAGAAAGCATCACCACCATCTAAGCTAAGATGTCTTCCTTCATCACTGATTTCAATAGTTGGATAGATAATACAAAACATACCAGTAAATGGTGTGATCGTAGGTACAGTTGCTCCCCCTAAGGTTGGGTCATTATTTATATAAGCATCGAAATGAAAATAATCACGATTAAAACCTATAACAGAAAATTCCTGATTAGTAGTATTTATTATAGTAGGAATATCCTCTTCATTAAAAATATCTATAAATGAAGGTATATAATTATCAACATCTACAGAAGACCCAACAGAATCCCAATAAGAAGTATCACTTATTGATGGAAATGGTTTATTAGATGTCTGAATACATCTATATAGTTGTCCTGGATTAGCAGGATCAAATACTATAGAACCAACATTATATTTAACATCAGTAAGATATACTGTTGGACCCATACCCAGATAATTCCAGATTGAAACCCTACTATTATTATATCCACTCTTCAAATCATCTACTATAAGTTTATCATCAAAATATATGTATTCTTGACTATTTAATAATTGAAGATCTCCGGGATTAGTTGATACATCTCGGGTGACTCTATGTGATAAACTACCATTAAACTCTTCAACATTATAACTACAATAAGGACGAAGGAAACATACAGGCTCTCCTAACATCGAAATATATGTAATATATGGTGCTATAGTGCAGTAATTCCCTCGTGTTTCACTTATACAACCTGTTTCCACTAACCATGGATTGCCTGTCGCATGTAATAGAGAAGAGGATGATTTTATGAGATTTTCATTAAATAAAAGATCTTCATAAAAAACTTTAGTTATCTTTGAACTTAACTCAGAGTTTTCTATTAAGCTGCTTCCTATAGTCCACTCTTGAGTTACAGGAATAAATTTAGAGACGCTTAGATCATTTGTCACAGCATCTTTTACTATAACTGTGTATGGAAAATCTGGACTTAGTAATAATAAGTTATTATATTCTTCATGTGTTACCTCAAAAACATTAGATAATTCATTAACCCCAAAATCATTAAGTACATCATCAAGAGTTTTTCCATGTACCCAACCGTTTCTATCTCCAGCTACATGATAAGAATAGGTATAGTTAGTTCTATTACCGACTTTAATAACAGAATTAACCATAATTGCTTTAGGATTTAAACGAGTATTTGCAAAAGATTGAGAACTCACTAAAGTAATGGCATCACTAAGAGTACTAATTCTAAGTGAGTTTAATAATTCCCCCTCACTACTTCTTATGTATTGCCAAGAACTATGCATCCTAACGTTAACTCCTGCCTCTAAGTCATACTCTGTACCATCCGTCACATCCCTACTTTCTACTAGATCCATTTCTACTTCTCTATTACAAAAAGTACCTGTAAGTTGTTGACGAGTGGCTTCTAATTCTTGTAATTTTTTAGCATAGAATGATCTAATACTATTAAGCTGCTTTAATACTGTTCTAGAGTTATTTTCGTAATTACTAACCCAACCAGTAATATTATTATAGGCCCAATCTCCGTCATATTCTCTCCAATACCCATCTTCTCCTGGTGTATGTCCTGAATTATCTGAAAAATTAGATATCCAAGCTGACCTATTATAAAAAGTTACTTCATTAAATCCGTAAACCCGTGAAGAAGAGTATGGTAGTGTGTTTATGCCAGAACCCTCAGCCCACCTATACTTTACGCTCCCTATAACAGGATCAATTATTTCTTGTATTCGAATTCTTTTATTTCCCGCACTTGAATCTATGTAGGTATATTGCTTTACTAAAACACTTTCTATTTCAGAGTTTCTATCAACTAATGTAGCAATCTCAGATAAAGATCTAGAAACATTAAACATTCCATTATTTAGGTCCGGGGATTTCATTATCGCATTTAGAATTTTACCATTTTCTATATTTGCTAATGATCCCCCTATAGAATATTCAAGAATCTCATCTCCATTATCATCAAATCCATTAGAAGAAACATAATTAGTAATAATACCACTCTCATTTACTCCGAAAAAAGTATTTTGTAAAATTTCATTAAGAACATTACCAGAAATGTACTTATCTTCATGGTATGGTATATATGCATACTCAAATCCGGTAGCTGGAGTTCCTACTTTATATGCATCTCCCTCATGAATAGATCTAGGAAGAGCATTTCTATCCGTAACTACATTTTCTATCGGAAATGTTCCAGGTTCCATTCCTAAAGCAATCTCTACCTCCTGTGCAGAATTCTTAAACTCCCAAGAAAGCCTACCATTCACATAATTGTAATACTCTTTTGCCGTAGAAACTTTATCTCCAGGATATATCTTAAAATTACCCGTCGAATCTTTGGCAGGATCTATCCCTTTTACAGTAAAATTCTGTTGATTGGTTGGATTTGCCGCAGTACAGATATAAATACTATCTCCGGACACTACAAAATCTCCACGCTCATATTCTACATCTTGTGAATAAATAAAAATTCCTTGAACATGTGTATTATTTATTATCATACTTTTATCATTATATTAATATCATGTATTATATTTGTGAAGATAATACTATATATCCTCGTTGTTGGATCATATGATAGAGTACCTATATCTACACCCAACACAGTTTGAGTAGAACCATTTTGAATAACTACTGCACTCTGATCTTCTATTTCTATTTCAAGATGATCAACTACTGTCTGATCTGAATATGGCATGAAATAGAATGTATGAGTTCCACCATAAGGTATACTAACCATATTATCCTCAAGATCAAAGTAAGTATATCCTTCAATACAACTAACTATCATCTCATTCTTAGATATATAGAATGTATATGTAGCCTCTGAGAAGTAAATATAATCTACTATTTTATTTCCAATGACCTCTAGCTCTTTCTCTCTAGTCACTCCATATCTATCTTTATACACTGAAACAACACGAGAGAATTTATTATTTAATAATTCACTCACTGGCATTATTTCTATAGTATCTCTCGGAGTTACTAAGATATTATTTGAATTTATAACCTGATTATTTAACTTTAGCTGAATACCCTCATTATTAAACCTATTACTCCATGTCATATAAGGATATAATGTTCCTCCATAATATCCCTGAAGTGTAATATTTGTTGTAGTTGTTCTAAAGTTAAAAATCAATCTACCAGTTTCTATAATATCATCATAACTACTAGATGGTATTGTTATTGTCTTTTTATCTAATGAACCATCAAGAACTGGTATACTAGATATAGATATTGAGGTATTAGGAAGATATGTATTATTATCTGCAGAACATACTTTATCTACGGATTCAAGAGCATAACCTAGATTCTCATATACAACAAAATTTTTTTCTGTTGTCGAAGTATCTATTCTTACTTGTCCACCGGGTATTACTCGCCCAGCACCAGAAGGATTAATTATGATATTTATCCTGGAAGTAAACATATCTTCAGTACTTTCTGCTATGATCCATTTTTTTGATATATCTGGTCTTCCTCCAATATTATCATCACACAAACTCTCCCAGATTAAGTTATTATATAATACTCTATCTCCCAATCTATAGGAACAATATGGAGAAAATCGTTGTAATTTTTCTTCCCATTCACAGCCTTCTTCTCCAGGAATTGTTGTATTATTATCTGAAACTGATTCCCAAAGTTTTCCATGATATCTAACTTTATCCCCACTAGAATAACTTAGATTACTATTAAATGGACTCAGATCAAACAACTGTAATTTTCTTGAGAGTATGGGGTGAGTATCTACTTTGGCAGTACTTAATATAGTATTACTTCTACCATCTAGTAATATTCCACTTTTATCATTAATTATCTTAGTATTATTCTTTGTAGACCAAAATTCATCGTTACGTAGACTATATTTCCATTTATTTCTCTCTGGATTTACTTTATCAGAACTCCAGGAATTATAGGAAAGATTAATATCTAAAAGCTTTCCAGAATCTGTAATAACTAACCACAAAACCTTATCAGACTCTATCTCATCTAAACCCCTAAAATAATCTTTGGGATCTGCTAACATTCTATATCCATTATCCCAAATACCAGGATCTACTAAGTACTGTCCCGGATCATTATTACTCCACCTATAATCTGGACCTAAATATATACTAAGAACGGGTTTTTCTGTACTATCTGTATTCTGTTCACATAATAATCGATAGTCATAATCAACTCCTATAATATTAAGATCCGTTTTTGTACCTTCATATAACTCTACTTTTCTTATGCCCCTAGGAACTGGAAATAAAAACAATGTATAAGTTCCTATAATAGTCGTTCCAAAATATTTTATCTCCCTATTTATTTCGTCTGTCTCTAATAAGGTGGGGAATAAAATATCTTCAATCTTAGTTAATTCTCCTACATTTAAACCTATGAGATCTTTTGAAGCATTATCTAAGAATCCTATCTTTAATTTATCATTGAACTTATACTTATCTACCAAGAAGGAAAAATCATATTCTGCAAAATCTCTTAATAATATTTTAGACTTTGAACCATGATATAATACGTCCTGATATCTATATCCCGATACTGGAATATTGGCTGGATTTAGGTATAGAAGCTCGGGGGTTGAAAATGCATAATATCTCTGAGCATCTACAGTAAAATAACCAATCTTGTCTGTGGTTATAAAATTTAAGGGGCTCTCAAGATCATTAGGCATCTCAACATCCCCGTAATTATTATACCTAGTTTCTTCCAGCCAAAAATTAGTATCATAGATCCATCCTGGAAAAAATTTATTACCTCTGTTATAATATAAAGCAGTTCCTATATCAGAAAAGTCAGTACTATTAATTACTAGCTTCATATTCTACTTCGTATTCTTTGTAGCATATAACATCAGCCGCTACATAATTTGTTATTTCATCTTTTATAGTGAGACCTAATTGACCTACATTTGTTATTAGATCTTCGAATAATAAAAGAGCTCCTAAAAAATTAACTAATGAGGTATAAAAATGCTCCTCATCAGTCAACACTATATTTCCAAAAGTGATATTTATGTACTGCCCTGTATATACCGGATCTCCTTGTATATCTAGAAAATCATTTAGGTACTTTTTCATGTAATCAAATACCTTCTTCGTTCCTTTAACAGCAGTAAACATTCTACTTATGTAGTTAACTATATCATCATAAGTATCACCTAATACTTCCTCATCTAAACACATCCCTACAAAATACTTTACCGGATCTCTCTTTAATGATTCTTTATAGTCCTCTAAACTATCCTTCTCTTTAATATTATAACCACCTCTATAGTATCCGTTATAAATATCAACGAATTGAGAGATAACTGGTATTTCTCTTAGGTATACGGGAACATAAATATTCATGATACAGTCCTCACTATAGAATTAATAATAAAGTCTATGTCAAAATAAGTACTATCTATATTCTCATAGATTTTACCTATATTATCTTGTGGTACCTCTTCCCCAGCTTGATCTATATAAGTAATATTAAAATCACTGACCTTGTTTACATTTGATATTTTTGATATTAATGTCTTTATTCCCTCTTTTTCCTCTTCTAGATTAATACAGAACTTTTTACCATAAGACAATAATATCTTAGCTACATCCAAATCTACACTCTCATTTTCATATAGATCTAAATCTACAGTTATAACAGCAGTGTACATTTTTCCGGGTTCTACAGTAATTTGATCCGTCACATAATAAGCTCTCCGTTCATCTACAAATTTTGATATTTCTGCAGAAGTTAATGGATTTCTAGGGTCACATGGAACATAGTAGATTATAATATCTGATTGCTCTGTAGTATAGTTAAACTCAAAGTTCGTACTCTTTACTTTTTCTGGATACATCTCTTCAAGTACAACTCCTACATCAGAATTAGAACGGAGAATAGTATTTACAAAACGATCTTTATATGCCTTATAATGTATCGTATCTATGGAATCTCTAGAAGTTCCATCCATTATTACAACACCCCTTGCTACTTCATCTACCCCATTCCACTTATTATCCTTAAACTCTACCATCTCAGCACCTCGTAAGTTTATACTCTTAAGCTCTGAAGTAGAATAATCAGAAAGTCTAGAATATCTAAAATAAGATGCTAGGATTGATGTACTAGGATCCATTCCTCCAGTATAAAGACGAGATCCAAACGAAGTTAGTGTAAGATCAAATAAGTAACCCCTAAGAATGTGCTGTGAAAATTCTCTAGTAACTTCTGATAAGGTACCATTTACTGATACATACATATCATTACTCAAATTTTCTTCAATACAATCTACATAATAGGGATTAGTAGAGGTTAATGTCCATGATGCTCTGACAATATCTGGTGCTAATAATCCTATAATAGTTAGGGTATCATCACCTGGAGAAGTTGTTTTTCCGCCATAAATACACTTTCCACCACCAAGCTCAGAGGAAACATACTCCATCCCTAAAGCATTAGATGTATTATCCTCCGAATCTTCTGGAACTATATACCCAAGATAATAGATACTAAAATTATTACTGCTTATTATCTTATCAAAAGGGACAAAATTAAAATACTTCCTCGGATTGATATGAAGAATGACTCTTGGACACTGACCACGATATACAGAATACATCTCATTCATACAAAGTTGAATCTTAGAATTAATTAATGTTGCCTTTTCTAAAGATGATTCTTGTGCATAAATAATATTCTCATTCTCCTCAATATAGGAAGCATAAGAGAGAAGCTGAACTATCATTTCTACACTATCTCCGCGTAGTCCTAAATTAGTTGCTATCTCCCTGTAAATATCTTTATAAGTTTGTAATGATCTCATACAATATTATTTTCATTATAAAGGTTAATATAAATTTCGTCTGAGATACGATTCACTTTTATTACTATCTTTACTTTTTCCTCTGATATAATCTCTAAAGATACCAAAGACATAGTAATTCCTGTAGTAAAACGATCCTGTAATTTTTTAATAAGCTGATTTATCCTAGTAGTTAAAACTTCGGGAATATCAGCTTTTTTTGTATCTCCTAGGTTAAAATTAAACCCAAGACCAGATGCTCCCGGAATATCACCAGGAAAAACTTTAAGGTGAAGCTTAAATAAATCTAGAACATAATATTCTACACTATCTGTTGCTTGACCACTAGATAATAAATATTTTTTCATATAATATTATGAAATTAAATGAGAAAAGCTCTTCAACCCTCTCATGTACTATAATAAATACTAATATAAGGAAATTAATCCTTTATGATTGCATTTTTTAAATTTTAAAAAATCAATATAGAACTGATCTATTAGATTTTTTCCAACCTCAAAATTAATTCCCTTAGCTTCTAGCATTAACTCAATTCCACCACCAAAACTAGACAAATCCCCTCTATAACAAAAAATATCCATTAAGTTTTTCTTTCTTATGCCTATATAAGAAGATACACCTAAGATTGAATACCTTGGGGGAGTTACCTCTATTACTAGTATATAATTAATATCATTAGATCTAAAATTAATTCTTTGATCTAATGGAATATTTTTTAATAAACTATTTATATTATCTCCTAATTTAAAATTCTTCTTATAATTTACTATTAAATGTTGATGATATAATCTATAGTTATGATCACTTAAATAACAATAAATATTACAAGGGTTTTTAAAATAGGAAGGCATGTTTGTAAAAAATACTATGTTATCTAAATTATAACTATCAAATCGTATATTAATACTCAAACCCTCAATCAACTCTAAATAAAGATCCCCCTTTCTTAGAGTTAGTTTTTTCCTATTACCTTTAGATAACTTGTCTATCTTTTTAATTAAGATTATTACGTTCTTTAACCTTTTAACTATCCCTATTGTTTCTCTAAGCATAATAAGGCTATTATCACTGGTATAAGCTTTTCTAGTCGGTCAGGTTGTGAAGAAATATTTACCCTTTTTGTCAGAACCTCACCAGAAATGGGAGATAGATTAGCAGTGTAAACATAAAATCCTGATACCGATTTATAATCCGACAGAGAAACCCTAAAATTAATCCTTAAGGCATTATATTGGGTATAAAAACACACGAAACCATTCTTACTTATACTAACTGAGATAGCGGATGACGGCGGAAATATGGGAGTAATAGAATCAAATAACCCATCTAATTATTTCGACTTCTTCTTTAAGTGAAACTCCTTATATAACATAATACTTTGAGACAAAACGTGATAAGATTCAAGGGCAATACAATGAACCGAGGCCAGTAATTCATGCTCATCATCATATTGACCAATTTCTCAAGAAAACGTAGATCTATTCTACAAGTTATATGTATGTTCCTGATAATCTGTATAATTAGGATATGTCGTCGAGTATTAATAATTCTTAGTCGCGTTATCTCCGGACAACACTTAGCTATTATATAAATCAAATCCTCTAAGTATCCAAAGTTTTTCTTTAAGGGTAATAAACAAGTCACCTGTTTCTTTGGTAAAACCTCATAAATCTTCCTCAGATTCATATAATATGTTTCCATGCTAACAGTTTTTCAATCTCATCGAAAGCTTCAGACAAAGAATGAAATCGATGAGAACTACCAAAACAAGAAACAAAGAAAATATTTACGTCGGGATAATAAGGAACTAATAATGAAAGCATATCCGATCCGTCATAATCTGGACCAAATACTAACTTTAACGTAGCTACATTACCAATCACCTCTACTATTTCTAAGTTACGTTGTTGTAGTTGTTCATTAATCCTATCTAAAAACTTCCATCTCTTCTTTACGGAGACAAAGTTATAAATATTTGTCATGATATGGTTATTCCAATACCACCTCCCATAAACATAATACGGGATAGTGAATTTTCATTTTCTTTTTCTTCTTTTCTTACATTTACCTTTTGAAAATGCTTATTCATTTCACAAAGGGCTTTATCTAGTTCATTAAAAAATTTGTAAGTTGAAGCTGGAAGTACTTTAAAAAACTCTATACTTATCCCCTGTTCTGTGACCCAAGGATATGGAATTCGTAAAATACCAATAAAACAATGTAAAGAAATGTGAGTCTTGTATGCTATCCCAGCATAAAAATCTAGATTTGGATACTTGCTTAGATGTTCATTCACCTCATCAAAGAACTTAATCTTATATACTTTCTTCTTTCTAAATAATGAATAAATATCTGTCATATTATACAGGAATAGCATCTAGGGCCGTTTTTACTCCGGCAAGGGATGTTATTACGGCTATTATAGAATCAGGAAGTTCTATATTCAGGAACACACAAGAATTTAATATCTGTGTGGCTTGGGAGGTTAATGTTCCTATTTGTGCTTTTATTCCTGAGATTAAGCTAGGAACACAATTTAAGGTTACAGGATTTGCAGCTACTGTGGTTATTTGGGCTACTATTGAACCTACTAATGTCGGAACAGTAGTCATAAAGGAGGTTAGATTTGATTTTAAGTTATTTATTTCTACATCAACCTGCGCACCCATAAAACTGTTAGCCGATTGTTGAGCCATGGAAGTTAAATTATTATCCCAAGCTTGAACTTTACTTGTGTATTCCTCTAACGTTTCCTCCCCTCGTGTCGGCATTTGTATACTTTTCCCTAACAAACCCTTCATTATAGTGATTTTGTCAGGAATTATAGCACTTATATCAATTCCTACTGGCGGAGAATTTAATATATCTAATACACTTTTAATTTTTTCTATATTTGCCATATTACATTTATAATATCTTTAATTCCAATCCCCACCCAAGGAATATCATTACCGTTATAATCTGTGAATCTGAATAAAACTTCTTTGGGGGCTGTATCAAATCGTATCTCAGTGTAAATTCGGTTATATTTGTCAAACCTTTTTCCTTTTATCACAAAACAATGATCTTCTGGTATTATTCTAAGATAACGTGTGTGGAAAGGAGGAAATACACCCAACGCATAGATCAGTTTTATAATTACCTGCTCTTCTGTCAAACCTTTCTCCTTTACTAGTTTTTTGATGAAGGATTTTATGGTTCGGGTTAATATTTTTTGTTGCTTAAGGAGTACACGGAATAAGACCTTCGATGTTAAGAAAACCGTGACCTCAGTGTATAACTTAACCCTCCAAAGATCAGGCTTATTTTCTATTCTTTCTACCCCTATAATTCTTGGTATTTTTCCCACTTAGTATTGATTCTGGTTTTCTGTATGGTGCGTTCTTTCTCATTCTGTCTTTTCTTTCCCGGAGCTCTTTATCGTTTAAATAATCTCCCTCAGTAGTTTCATGACCAAAACAGGAATCTAAAACTACTCGCATTAGATGTACTGCCTTTCCAGATATTATATATTTTTGAGGAGGATATATTCTATAATTCAACCTATGCTCCTCCGTGATCTTTTTAGAAAACGTGTGGTATTTTCTAAGTCTAGAATAATCCCCTAAATAATGAGTTTCACCTCCAGCTGGACCATCAGATATTAAAAAGCCATTATGGATATCCCTCTTTAGTGCCTCTAATCTATTTCGATCTGGAGTTCCCTTCATACCTAATTTAGAAATGTCATTATTATACTTCCTTGAAACTTCAATACTTAATTTAGAGGGCCCCAATTCTTTTACTAGTTCTGGATCATCCAATAAAAAAGGATAATCAGTGAACTCATCCCTCCTAAATAACTTTTCTCTAAATATTATCACCTCAATCTCCTTTTTATTAAATATCTCTTTTTTTCTTTATTTGAAAAAGACTTAGATACTAATTTTTTAAATCCATCATTAATTCTTTTTCTCATTACTGGAGTTATATCATAAATTCCTTCTATCATGGTCTCAATTCTTTCTCCAGTTTCAGCGTCAATTAAAACAGTTCTCTTCATTATGATCTATTTTTTTTGTTATTATGTCGCTTATTTAAATGACGACTCTTATGTAATTCTCTATGTTCTGATAATATGGCTTTTCTGGTGTGTATACAAATTTCCCCTGTCAGAATATCACCAGTCTCAGGATCAATAATTGTCATAGTTTTCATATTAATTTCTTTTTATTTAACTTTTCTTGTACGTACTTTGCTCAACCTTATTAGAAAATGTCTTTTGTCTAGCAATCTTTCGGTACTTTTCAACTTCTCTCTCATCGGCTTTAGTCGGTTTATATACCTCAATTACATCTTCGAGAATTATCTTCTCTCCATTAATTATCCATTCTTCTCTGTGTCCCATATTATATTAGTTTATTTGTTTATTATTTTTAATTAAATACCTCTTCTTTTCGGAATTTGAGAAAGTTTTTAGATAATTCCTAAGGTACTTTCTACGTACTTCCTTCAATTGTTCTGCGGTCATCTCATTAACCCCATCAATATTGGCAGTAATAACTTCTCCTGTATCATCTATAGTAAATGTCTTTTTCATATCAATAATTGTTATTATGTTGTTATTTATTTATTAGATATCGCTTTTTCTCAGAATTAGAAAAATATCTTGTCTTATTTCTTCTACCCCATCTTTTTGCTTCCTTCAATTGTTCAGCAGTCAAACTACTTACGCTATCAATATCAGCTGTAATAACCTCACCAGTTCGTTCTATAATAAATGTCTCTTTCATATCAATAATTGTTATTATGTTGTTTATTTATTAGGTATCGTTTCTTTTTCGGGGTTTGAAAAGAGACGTAATCTAGCTTTCTTCCTTGCTTGTTCAACTTTCTTTCTATCTTCTTCAGAAAGCTCATAATCACCTTCTACATCGGCAACAATTTTTTCTCCGGTGTCTTTAATATAATAAGTCTTAATCATTTTTTTATTATTATGTTGTTTATTTATTGGGTCTCGGAATTTGAAAAAAAACCTCATACGATAATGTTTCTCATTTTCTCTCAATCTCTTTTTTACTTGCTCCGGAGATAAGTGAGTTATACTCTCAATATTGGCAGTAATAACCTCACCAGTTTCTTTAATAGTAAATATCTTCTTCATTATGTTCCTAGTATTTCTGTTGTAGTTTGAGGAAGACCGGTGGCAGGACATACAGGGATAGCACAAAAACATCCCATACCTGTCGGAGTTCCAGATCCATTCACTTGTAGCATTCCTCCGGTGATCTTTACCTCTGGACTCTTAATCTCACACTTAGTACTTGATTCTACTTTTACCTCTCCCTTACTTTTTACACTAGTTGATCCATTTTTTATATTTATATCTGTATTACCATCTATAACTAAATCTACTTTTCCTTCAGTCTTAATCTCTATATTACCCGAAGAATCTAATTTTAAGTAGCTGGTTAAGGTCGGTCTATCATCTTCCTTATACTCTTTATCTTTATCAAATATACCAACCGTTATATAGTCAGGAGTTATATCAACCATTTTACCGGCTGATCTAAACCCTATAAAATCATTCTCTTTCAATTTTTCATAGATCCAATATGAATTTAATACAGGATCTAAACTCGTAAGTAATATGGCATCCCCCGGCTTTGGTTCATCTAATTCACCTCTCTTAGGAAAAGCTCTTATTCCTTCTATCACTCCAGGAATATCAGCCTCTATAATACCGTACTCTTTTGTTAGGTTATCATCTTCTATTACTCTGTTGACAACCCCTAAATAATATGTTTTATTATTTTCCATATCTAACTAAATAACTCTTCATAGTACTCCTCTGTCTGACCAATAAGATCATCCTCTGTTACTATTTTTCTTTCATATCCACATTTAATACTTCCCTGTGACTTAGCATATCTGGCTAATTCATACTTTTGAGCATTAGTTATGGGAACTTCAGGGCTAACACAATAACCAGAATATAAACATAAACCAGAATGAAACTTAATCCATCCCCTCCTATCAAGCTCCCAGTCTATATTCTCCTTCGGCCTAGCCCATCCATAAAGATCATGAATTCTATCAGCAAGTTGTATATGTAAAAACTGACTAGATTCTCCACAAACAGCATAAACTTTACCTTCCGGAGATATATAACCCGCATCCCATCCCTTAGTAATATCTACTGGCCTCAAAAACTCTAATTCTGTTTTTAATACTTTTTCTTTATTTAAATGACTAATAATACTATCGTTATTATCATCTAAATCTACCGTTTTATATACAGAAAGAAGGGTTTTTAGACGATCTTCATTAGACTTATAATCACCAATGTACAATAACAACATATTTCCATTGTACGATAGATTTTGAAGGGCTATTAATCTATCTTTATCTCCTCCATATTGCTCAAAAATCCAGGAAACACAAGGTATAAGTTTGGAGGTGGATTGAAGGAATGTATCGAAATTAGACAATAAACCTAATAATTCTATCTGAATGTTTTCACTTTCTAATATATCCCTCTGATTCCATAAACTTAATAATTCCTCTAATCCTAATGTACAATATCCATTCCAAGTATAGCCTAAATCTACAGTATCAGGAATATTATAAAGCTTCTTAAAAAGATCTTCTGAAAAGGTCTCTACTTTCTGTGTACCTCCCTTATATAACTCATTCTTTATAATACCTATCAGATTTAACCCGTACTCTAATGATTCGGATAACTTAGTGTTAGCCCACTTACTCCAAGAGATAGGATTAGGATAAGACCTATTTACTTCTGGGTCAAGAGAATTATAATCTACTATATAACAGGTTTCTTTGTCTTCACCTACTACTATAACTTTATTTCCAGATAATAAATCAAGTGCATATTCTGGTGGTGCTCCTGATTGAGAAAAAACCTTATAAGCACTCTCTGGATCATACCCCACTATTATATGCTCTCTTGATATTTCACTTAATAATCTACCAAAACCTTTTCCAAGCTTAAAATGTAAAGTATCTTCCATTATTTAGTAGTTCTTTTTTGAAATTTTTTGAAAATAGTAAATACCCAGGTTCGTTTCTGAATACGAATTCATAATAATGCCCCGTTACATCACACACATAATTAAAATAACGTGCAGGTAAACCAACCTCAGTATAATTACATTGTTCTAAAAGATAAGAAATACTAGATTCAATACAGTGTGGGTTAATTAAATTTGGTGACATACAAATATCTTCATTAGCTTCACATATTTCAGTAATAGTTGCTATCCTCCCTGTTTCAGGATTATACAGGGGGTATTTGTAATAGATATAAGATATTCCACCCATTGACCTTACTAATAATATCCTCTCATCCACAGATAATCTATTATTCTTAAATATCTTCCCTAGTTTTTTTGGTATAAATACTTCATACATGTTTTTCAAATATTACTATATAATTTATTGACCTGTAATATGTGGTTTATATAACTGTCTTCCACCTAAATAATGTCCCATCATTTAATGCAATTCGTTCAGTAGTTATATATGATAAAGAAAACCACTCACAAATCCATCCTGAAACATAAACTTCAACCCCCTTACACATAAAATATTCTATAAATGAGGAAATAGACTTAGAGCAGAGACTAGAGTAATATACAACAGAAAAAGAATCCCTTACATAATCCCTTACATCCGTAATCTCATTTCCCTCAAAAACTTTTATCTCAGAAACAGTTATACTCCTCTTATCAGAATCCATATCATATAGAATAGAGAAGGTCGTTGGTATTATATCAAGAACTGAAATTGGTGTTATATCTATATCAGGAACTGAAAAAAGAGCAATCCTTTTACCTCTAAAAAATTTCTTTATAATGATAAAAGAAGAATAAAACCAAACTATTTTCATAATTCCTCTATATGACCCCCAATAACCATAAAACTATTACTAGGGATGAAGGAAGATAGGCCAAATCTAATGCCATGGCTAGTAATTGCCGTAATGTTGCTTTTTGCGCTAACTTTACAAAATTTATTAACGCCACTAAAAAAACAATGGCTAAAATTATAACTATAATATATTTCATTTCATCAATTATAAGGCTTTACTCCTTTAAGCTTATTATTTCAAATCCGTGTACCTTTTTGCCGGTTTCTTTTTCTATAAACTGACAGGAACGTAAATTAAAGTATTCTTCAAGATCAGTGGCTTTAGGGGTTTTTGTTATATTATTCTCTTCATAAAACTTTCTTAACATCTCTTTTATCGTGGCTTTTGAATATTTTTGTCCTATAGAAAAGAGAGAAATAATATGACTAGAAAATCCAGATAAATCCATATTTCTTCGTTCTATGTAAGAAACAATTTCAGACTCTTGATACTTCATACTACCAATTGCTTCAAACCCTATTAAATTTATATAGTTTTGGTAGGTTAGGGGAATGATATTTTGTAAATAAGGGCCATAAATAGAAAAGAAGTTTGGATACTTTTTATTAATATCACATAACATCTTCATTCTTCTTACAAAATTATTATCATTATCAAAGTTTTCAAGAAGATATTGATACTCCTCTTTCATTTTATCAGACTCTTTAATGTCTACAACCTCATTTCCCAAAGATTCTATACCTCTTCTAATCGTAATGTCATCTTGATATTCTTTTCTGGAAACATCATAAGCTCTTTGATCTGCTACTTTAACTAGATAATTGAATGTTGCTTTCCCTGTCCTTGAAGAAACACCAAGATAATCCTTTTGATAAAGATTCTTAGATTCAGCAGCTTTTTCTGCCCATAACTCTTTTTCTTTATCAGACATCTTAGCATATCCCTTCAACATTTCTAACGTCTTCTCTTCTTTTTCTCTAACCTTCTCATCATTGGATAACTTACTCTCATTAATAACGGCCATTTTCTTTGTTTCCGCTCTGTAGAGTAATAGCGCCTCTGATCTAAACACATTCTCTTTTAATCTCTGCCGACCAAGAATCTGGGGAAGATCTAAAGAAATATCGACGGTAAGAGTTTGAATGTTACAGTCAGAACAAATAACAGTATAAGCACTAGTAGAATAAAAATCTGCTCCAAGATAAGTCGTCCGTGTACAAAGAGTAAACATCTTATGTGGTTGTCCTTCTAATGGAACAGTACCTATAGTATGCTTTACTTTCTTTAATAGTTTTATATTTCTTACGGTTCCAGCACAGACGATATTAGTTTCCTCCGGAGTGAGATTGCATTTCTTTATTATATCACAGATAGATTTAATAGAATTAACAAAAATAACTAACTCCTTTGAATATTTTACTGTACCATCTGATAATACCTTTTCTTTACCTTTACCATTTCTATAATCTTCTACTACCTCACTTATTCTTTTATTAATACTTCCAACTATTTCTCTTTCTATTCTCACACTCTCGACTCTTGAGGAATCCCAGATAAGTTTTTTTACAGGAAGATCTCTGAAATAATCTAATTTAATAAGATACCTTTCTAACATTGGCGTAGCAGAAAGATATAATACATTCTCACATAACTTTAAATCCTCTACAAAATCTAATTCTACGGTGGCTTTAAAAGTTGCATCCATAAAAATTGACTGAAACTCATCAACGACAATCGCAAATGGAGATGTAGTAGTATAAACCTCTTTTAAAACATCTAGAACATGGTGTAAAGAATCATAAGTAACGATAATTTTAAAGGGGTTGTTAATGGGGTTTGTAGTAGAGAGATATCCTCTAAGAAGATCTTTGATCGTTTTAAGATATTCTTCTCTTTCTTGCATTCCTACGTCTTTGAGATTTTCTTGTACTTGAGCTACGGTAAAAGTGTTGGCTGGAACTTTACCAAATGGCGTATTAATTTCATTATCACTATCAAACCCAATACTACTTTCATAGTCATTCTTAAAATAATATACTTCTCTTAATCCTTTCTTTCTCCCTTCTTCACTATTATGTTGTTTTTCTTTGTTTTCCAATAACACCTTTCTTGGAGAACATAAAATAGTAGGAATATTGTTATTTAAACAATATTCAGTAAAACCACATCCACAAATAGTTTTATCGAGAATAATATGTCCCAGAGGATAATTAAATTCTTTCCACTCACTTATATATTCAATCTCCTTAGGAACATTAATTGGGATAACATTCATCTTTTTTTCTTCATTATCCACACTCAAATAATCATTATTAATTTCTTTCATATTTAATAATTTTAACAATTAATCCCACTGAAGGACGCCAGGTAAAGGGCGCCTTCAGTTCATTTATTAGGATTATACGTCATTATAAGTGTGAAATAACTATTTTAAACTCTATTTTTTCTAGCCCACTATAATAAGTACCTTTGTTATAGAAAATGGTTACTTTTCTAATCTCCCCAAAAATCAATAGGGGTCTCATTCTAAGATTCTTTCTTTCCTCCTCCGTTAAGAAAAATCCGTTAAGAACCGAGGGACAGCCGAGGTTTAGGATTTTTTAGGAGGAGATAGAAAGTGAGTGAGAGAAGGGGTTCAATTCGTTAGAATTGTGGCCACGGGAAGGCCTTCTCTCACCTTATCTTTACCCGCCCCTTTTCCACTTCTTTTTTTTTAGATTCCAGGGTCCACATTAAAGGGTAGATTCTAAGATCGCCCTGGAATTAATTTATTTTATTGATTTCTTTTATAACAGTCACAAATTCTATCCTCGCTTGTTCCCCAATTTGTATTAGTTCTGAGGTAATTTGTTCTGTCATATTCATAGTCTTCCGGATACACACCTGATACCCAAGACTCATATTTTTCTGTAGTATCGCCTCTACCACAAACGCACCCACAATCATCGTCATATTCTTGGGCGAAAAGGTGGGCGTATTGGAATTTAAGGCGTAGAATAAGAGTGGAGAGTAGATCAGCCCAAGAGAACACAAATCTATCCTGGTCATAATTTTCACTCTCTACCTCAACGCCTATTTCTTCCGCCCAATCCCTCGCCCGTTCAGTACATATCATAGTAGAGCCTTCATCAGCTACTTCATAGATTTTCTGAATCTTAGCTTTTATATTATCTTCGGTGTTTAACATTAATTCTCTGTTTATATATTTTAGGGCTTGTGTATAATAAGGATAAAGCACCTCTCTATTCTTTGTATGATCAAGCTGTGTTAGTCCGAGAATTTTAAGAAGATAAGTTATAGATTCTTGATATTCGAAGTAGCATTGTTCAAGATCCCACGTCATTTCATTTTATTATTTTATTTTAATTCGATCAGCATAAGTACTCCAATTTTCTGTAGATTTATAAGTATTTACTGATTCGGAAGGTACATAAATAGGAGAATTATTTGTATTATTAAATGCTTCGTCACCTAAAGTCGGTGGGGTGGTATTTGATATAGTAATCGAAGTTAATCCAGTACAACCCCGAAATGCCTGTTTTCCAATACTAGTAACAGAATTAGGTATATTAATTGAAGTTAAACCCCTACAATCAATGAATGCACCCTCTCCAATACTAGTAATTTCTCTATCGAATTTAATAATACCTTTTCCATTTTCATAAGTATTAGAAATTATAATAGCATCACCATAAGATCCATCTGTAGGAGTTATTATTTCTTCATCAATACTATTATACCAAATTTCATCATCTGGAGGGGTAATATTTTCTATAGGGGGTAATAACACTTCTTACCCTTAATATCCACTCCCTTTCATTATCATTTAATCCTAAGTTCTTGTAGTTTATTGTCATATTCTAGTCTCCTATTTGTTCTTCTGTATTATCTCCTTCATCATGAGAAACTGGAACAATAGCCTCTCTGATCTCATAATATGGTTCAGGCATTCTACTGTATAAATCATCTATAGTTCCTTGATAGTTATTTATCTGTTCTTGTGCAACTCCTATATAATGAAGATTACGAAGAACAAGTTTATAATTATTACAAGTACAAACCTCTCCTTCTGCAAGATCTTTACCACAAAATGCACACTTTCTTATTCCATCGAGCTCAAGGACACACTCTTCTAATGTTCTTACTTTAGCCATATATTTCAATTTTTAATAGTTAAACATAATTTTGAATAACATTAATTATTACGACATCAGTACCATCCTCTATGATAACTTTTGCACCCCTAGGATTAGTTGTATTTGCACTATTTGCTGTAATAGTTAATGAATTAGTTCCAACATTTATAGTAGATGGAACTGTTAACCATGTAGCAGGTGTATTATCTGGATTTAAGGCTGATACATTTAAGGCATTGGCATGATATATATTAATTGTAGCAGAACTATCAGCTGCCGCACCAACCAAAATAGAGGTATCAGAAACTTGAATTCCTATAGTTTCACCCATCATATCAGTCCAGTATGTTCCATTCCAACAGATATTTTTCGAAATCGTGGTATCATAATATATAAATCCAGCATCCGTGCTTGATAAGGTTGGTCTTAATGTGTTATCTCCATTTCCTATTATAGTTTGTCTCCAATTATATCCATTATATAACATTGGAACTCCTTTTTCTTCATCAAAATACTGATAACCTTTTTTTGTAGTATCATCAGAGAATTCTGGTTTAATAGATGGATTAATTAACTTATAATCATATTTTGGAATATTCTGAAAGAAATATAAAAAAGCTATATAGCCACCATTATTAGCATTTACTATCGCAAATACATCATAATCATACTTACTTGGAAAATCGCATATTAATACCCAGCGTATATTCTGAAAGGTTCCAAATCCAAATATAGGATACATATAAGCTGTAGTCCGAAAATAATACTTATTTAGTTCAAATGGTGGAGCTACTCCTATTACGGGTTCATAAATATTCTCTGAAGTATTATAGTAATAATAATCAGAATAATTACTTTCCCATGTTTCTGGGGATGTTTCTAATAGTATATAATTTTCATTTACCTTTTCAAAATATTTACCCAATTCAAACGGTGGAGCTATACCTTTTATTTGCGGATAATTTGTATCACTTGACTTATACCTATAATTATTATAATTAGTTTCCCAATCATTTGGTTCTTCTAATAATAGTTCGTTTTTTCTAAGTTCTATATATACATTTTCACCGTCCGCTTGAGAAAAAACTATTGTAGTAGGCGTGGTTGTCTCAAATGTATTCAGTATCGTTTTAGTTGAGTTACTTGAAACATTGTCCTCATAAAAAGATGGTGTTCCTATAGTGTATCTATTACGTATGAGTATTTTAGAATTTAGTTCACTACTTCTTACTATAGTATTATTTGGACCTCCTATAGTAAAATTAGACGTCTCTCCTTTATGAAAATATTGCCAATTTTCAATTTGGTAGTCTTGTATCTCTTCAAATGTCATTTCTGATTTTGGACTTAAAGGGAAATATTCCATAGTATTGTGAGTACTGGTATCAGGAACAATAAAGATATTTGAAATATATGCTTCCCCATTTCCAGATGTATATTCTAATTTAAAGGTAAGTATTATAGAAGAGTCTTCTGTTAAATTAAATGGAATGTTATATAACATTAGTTTCTGTTCTCTAAATACTGGAAAGCGTTTAGTTGATGTTGAACTTCCCCTAACCCTTAATGATAGACTAAAACTTCCATAATATGACTTTGCAGCATAAAATATTATTCTATAACTTCCACTATTGAGAAATCTGCCTCCCTGAAGTAAGTCAGTGGTAATACTAGAAGTTACACTAAGCTTAGTAAATCTACTATAATTAAGATATGTATCAGTAAGATTCTTAGACCAAGAACAATAAAATCCTGTTCTCTCTATATTCTTACAATAATTCATCAATACATCTTCTGTAGGACTTAAATATGTATATGCGTCTTCACTAAGATAGTGTTTCATTTTAATACTATTTTCTCCAATAAGTTTACATTTATTGTAATAAAACTTAATAGCTGAGTTTGAAGATGTGAAGTGTAAAAAGCTTACTTCAACGCCGGTCAAAAAAAACTTTACTCTTTCTGCATAAGTTACTCCCTCAATGCCCAAATCCACAAAGGATGTTCTATATTCATTGTTATTAATTATATAGTTTTTTTGTCCCGCATTATATTCAAAATATACCTTTTCAAATCTTATAGCTAAATCACTTCCTTTAATATTAATTCCTATTGGATTTCCCTCCATTAAAGTACTTTCAATGACAAGCGATCCAAAATAAGTATCATTTTCAGCACACATTATTCCACCACCATCTATATAGCTCCATTCACGATAATAAAATGTATTAGCCACATAAGTAGGTTTTGTGCCACTTAACTTAATATATTCGTTATTTTCTTTTCTATAATATCTTGTATCCCACTGACTATTCCAAGTACTTGGTGCGGTACTTGAGGTTTGTAGTGTATAAGTATCATATTCCCCCTCTCCTAACGTTGAGTGATTACCTTCAATAACGCACGATGTAATATTTGTTCCTGAAAAAGCATGCGGTCCACGTGCATATATTCCCCAATAGTTACCAATTATTACAACCTGAGTCATTAAACAGTCTGCAAAATTGGTGATCTTCTTACGTAGTAAGTATTGGTTGTCCATGTAGGTTTTGTTCCCGTTAATTTTTTGTACTTTCCTGTTGATGAGTCATATTGATAATAATCGGTATGACCACCACTATCCCAATTAGATGGCTTTGAAGTTTGAAGAGAACACCCCGTCCAAATATCAATACCATGCCGGAAATTAACAAAAGAACATTGAGTAATAGTTATTGGTCTACTAGGTCCTCCTGGAGTACTCCACCAAACACCATCACTTCTCCACCGTCCTTCAAAATATATATTTGCTAAGCTTGCTGAAATGTATGATGCGGGAGTGCCTGTTATATATTTACTAGTGTGTTTTGGATGTAAGTCATCGTTTCCGACAAAATTATCATCTCCAGAATAGTATCCTCTAACATCTAGTATACAATCAATGTGATCCGATGCAGAAGAGTCTTTTGCTTTTAGTATAGTTGAATTTGCACCCTTAGCATTATAGTTCGTATTAAAGTTATCTTGTATACTTTGTCCCTTCAATGAAAAAGACCTTTGAATAATAATCGGACGCGTGATATTATATTGTCTTGCGTATAAGGAAATATTTCCAAAAACTGCTATAGCTCTTTCAATTTTATCAGCATCGTTTCCTCGGAACCAATCTGCGAAAACCTCATTTTTAACTTTTCCACTAACAACAAGATCTTCGCCTATCCATTCATTAGTACCCTCTATTTGGCAATTGTTTAAATTAAGATTTCCATTATTAATAATGCCGCCGTTTATTTTTAAAACAGAATTAGCTGGCATAGTAAAAGTACCACCACCTAGGTCGAAATAATCTTTTACTTCAAACACCGTATTTGTGATCGGTATAGCAGTACCATCAACGGTGGGTGCTAGTTGTTCTTGAAAACTCGTTGTACTATCTCCTTCAACGGGTGCTTTGAGTACTTTATAACCCATACTGCGAAGCTTGGAAACACCATCAACCTCAGCACTGACAGCCACTCTATCATTAAGAGCTGCAACTACGGGAAATTTATCTTGCATCTCAGGAATATCCTCTTGAGCCCCAATGTTAGTTCTTGCAGTTTCTTTTTGATTATTCGTAAAAGATTGTTGAATAGTAACATCAATGGATTCAATACCATCAGCTACAGCCTTAGTAGTGGGAGCTTTAGTTTGAGATTTAGTTTCCAGATTAGTCTCTAAGTTTGTAGTAACGAATTTATTTCCACTATCTTGCCAATTTCCCCCATCACCCTCATATAGATAAATATAGTAGACATTAGGATCAATACTAGATACATAAGCATATCCTTTTTCAGATAATTGAGAAGTATCGGGGAGACTTTCTATATTATCATACTGACCATAATATCTTCCAGTGGGTAGTTTATCTACTTTACCTGCTAATTCATTTACTTCAGATTTAGTAGCAGCTCCTAATTCAGATAGAGATACGTTACCATCTAATTCAATATTATTTATTTTCGGTTTGTTATCTAAGCTATTATAGTCTATTTCTACATCTGCTTGTTTTTGGGTAAGTTCTAATGTACTTGTCTGAGGATCTAATTGATACCAATACTCCTTTATTCCTCCACCCCTTTGTTTAATTCCTACGGTTAGTCCAAGAACCTTATAATTATTTAATGATGTATTAGCCTCCTCGATGGAATTATAAGGACCGTATCTAAGATCGACATTAGGAATATTTTCAGAGTTAGTTATTATTCCTCCATTATTTATAGTTAAATTTCCCATATTATCTAAATATTATTTTTATATTATCTGTAGGATCGAATTCAGCAAATCCTGGATGACTAATTCCCCAAACATGATAAGTTTTTTCGTTTATTATAATATCCTCGTGTTCTGCAGTATTATCAGTTAATAAGTTTTGAGACATTATTTGTCCTCCTGAAGTAAATAATATTTCTTTCGGAGTACTATTTTCATTATATACCAGAAACACTAGGGAGTTTTGTCCAAATTCTTGATAGTAGGTTGGCATTTCTTCAATATTATATCCAGACATCAAAGTTTTTAAAGTATTTTCATTAGTCGAGAAAAAATTATTTCTAGACATATTAACCCAACCTACATAATAATCAAAAATAACATCTTCTTTTTGATCATAACTAAATACTTCTATAACATTGTCTGTTCTGCTCCATAAAATAACTATTCTATGAAGATCATTTTCTGTTATTGTGATTGTAGTTTTTAAAGAATCCAGTTGTTGGTTATCTATATACATTATGGCATCTGGGTATTCTGATAGGAGAACTGGATCGAAAATCAATTCAACAGTATTTCCAATTATAGTGAATTTAGTTCCTTCACAGTTTTTTGGTATATTAGTTTTTAAAAATAAACTCTCATCCTCCCCCGTTTTTAAATAGACTGGTTTATTATAGATTTGAGTCATTAATTCTAGTATTAAGTTTTCCATAATATTTCCTGTTCTTTCTGTGTTTGTGTCCATCCTCCATCAATAATACCTCTTAATTCAGTGTGCCATCCGAAGGGTTTTCCTGTAGTTCTATCAACGACTCCACAATTTCCATTACTAAAAAATACTTCATTACTATAGACTAAGCATTTTGTGTAATCTTCTGGATCTTTCTTCTCACTATCATCAGCTCTTTTAAATTTTACTAAATCCCCCAGTCTAAAATTGTTAGGCATTACAATTCCAGAGAGAGTATAGTTTGCATTATAATCTGTATTAAATAAAGTAGTATTATAGAGAAAATTATCTATTAAGTTATCATATCCGGATCTACATATAAAATAATCAGCCCCTAATACAGAAGTTACATTTTTGGGAGGAGTATAACTAGATTCGGTCCAAGGATTTATGATAGGATAATTTTGTGTACGAGAATAAGTTAGGGTATAAGGTTCAATATTAGTTAAGTCCCCAGTACCCCCTCCTAAAATTTCTGGTATATTTTCATCTATATTTTCGTCCAACATTCTATGATTAATCCCTATAATATCTTTTATAACTAATCCATCCCATCCAAATCCGAAGATAGATCCTTGCTTATAAGAATAACAAAGACGTTTACAGAAGTTAAATGGTGTTTCGCAAAGTTGATGAAGGAGTTGGTTATTATTTTGATCTGAGTCGGTTCTTATATCGAGGTTAGAATAGAGATAATTAAGAGCATCATTAATATCCTCATAAGTTCTAGATTCTCGTATACTAAAAAAACCAGGATCAGAACAACAAATAAAGCCAATCTGAAGATTATTTCCGTCGTATTCTCTATGATTAATAAACATGGGGACTTCAAAACAAAAACCGCCATCATTATTGTCTTCGATTATAATGGTTCCCGTATTTTGTTCTGTGATCCATTCCATTACACCTTCATCTTGTGGGAATATTAATGATGCTGTTCCCGTAGGTAAATCCCCTCCTAAAACTTCCTTCATTTGCAACCATTCTATACCAAAACCCTTCTCTGTCCACTCTTTAATATCAAAACTTATATCTTGAGAATTAGTCTGTTTCATATCATTCCTAGTATTGAATCAAGTGTAGTTTTAGGAAGAACTCTAAGAATTGTGCCCTTTGAAAAACTTGATAATGGAAGTTTAACTTGCAGGAGAAGTAATCCGAGATAAGAAGAAGAACCGTAAATATCCTGTGCTATAAGATCTGGGCGAAATTCATGTATAGTGATCTCAAAACTCTCCCTATATAAGCTTTGATCGTTTATCAGGGAGAGTAATAGAGAATCATATACATCATACCCGGAGATATAGTTGCTAGGATCATTCTTCGCTGTTATTATTTTATTCTTTTTTTTAAACATTGTAATTTCTCCTTAGGTATTCTTGTTGTTTTCTAAGACGCTTTGTGTGATATCCCTCTCCTGCCGTACTATACCCACTTCCTGGAACAGGATTTGTGTTTGTAAAGTATATGTTGTTAACACCAGTAATAAAACTCACTAAAGAATCATTTGAATACATAGTGGCTGGAGTTAATGTGAGATTAATATCGCAATAAAGAGGTGATAATTTTTCTGTAAATGGATCTTTTACCATAACTTTAGAGAAATTCATAGTAATATCCTGACAAAGCAATGAAGAGATAGAATAATTTGTTCCTATTCTCAGTTTCAATGTTCCTTCTTGTGGGGCATCTATATCTTTATAACTTGGTTTATATCCCCCCGGTGCTTTTTGCCAAGATATTAAACCCTTAAAGTATTCATCTACCCTAGCTAGAGTATCATCTGCTATATTTTTGATTTCTTCATTCATAACCCCAAAATGATTAACTATAGTATCACCTATTGAATTGGCAGACTCTACTAAACTTGGTCGAGCCTCTTCTATAGTTTTTCCTCTATTGGACCGTACATTAGATAAAGCACTGTCGATAGTTGTAAAACCTTCATTTATATATTCCTTAAGGGACTTTCCAGCTTTATTTGCTTTGTCTTTTATTTGAGCTAATCCCTCATCTGTATTAGCCCAGGAACTTATTGAACTCTTAAGTAACCCTAATCCGCTCTCTTCAAAAGTTCCATTTACATAAGGAAGAATGATTTTTACTTGATCGACCGTACTAATCATTGTATGTTTTTCCACGTCAAACTTAGGAAATATTGTATATTTAAGACCAAGGTTACCAAAAGCAGTTCCAGATCCTGAATAATAGGTAAATCTAGATCCCTGTATTATTAAACTATCATTAATACGGGAAGATATTAAATTTATTCCCCCTTTTGCTAGTGTTGATACAGTTCCTAGTATATCTGTAGCTGTTGATGTGACTGCATTTCCTTCCTCGGCTGATTTTATACTCTGATTTTTAGAAGTAGCTGTAATAAGGGAAAGCATATCTTGTACAACTGGAATATAAGGCCCAATTGTTCTAGCTCTATTCCATATTTCTGAAATGGCATTATCTCCAACAGGTGTCCATCTATTAGCTACAGCCACATTAAAATCATCCTGAAGTATAGCCTGAGCAATAGGAGTAGAACTATAACCACATGTTTCAGATTTATCACCCTTAAAATAAGTCTCTGTATCCCCGTCTTCTACATTTTTCCAAGTTTTTGTTTTTGTATCATATTGTTTGTTTGGATGAAGAGATACAGATGTTAAAGGATCATTTAATTGTCTATCGTAATACCATCCTTTCATACTTGTTGATTTTTAGTATTTGTCTTAGCAGGACTCTTACCTCCACTATTCTGGTTATTCTGTACTATAGCATTATAAATAAGTGGTAAATATTGTGCAGTAGCTTTTGTGTGTTCAGCTGTTTCTGCTGTCATCTGTGCTGTAATAAGACTTGATGTTTCTGTCGTACTTACACTATTAGATGAATTGTCTGTCATTTGCACAGAATTTTTATTTCCAGCTTTTACATTTTTTCCAGCAGTAGTAGCATTAGATATGGGGGTATTTGTTTTTGTTGTGGTTCCTCCTAATATTGAATAGGCTGTTGGGTAAGAATCGGGCCTTGAGAGAAGACTTAAACCATAAGAACTCGAGTTTGGGGATTCTGTAGTTGGTATAGATGTATTATTACTATCTTCAATACTTCCCACAAAGGAGTTATAAATTCCACTTGCGTTTTTTAATCTAGGCCTCCATATTGTATCTTCATAGCTCACAAAATTCTTATGATGTTTTCTATAAGTATCCTCCATACTCTTTTTTGTAGCTGGACCTGCATTAGACCCATTTTCAAATCCCCTAGTAAAAAGATCTACGGTTTGTTCTATTATTTCTTGTGGTGTGAGATTATTTGTAGATAACGCACGAATTGAATTATATACACGCCTCTTCTTAAACTCCTGCAAGAAAAACTCAAGTTGATCCTCTAATGACACAGCATGTATTCCAGGAAATGATCTTCCAGGATATTTATTTTTCCACCAAGCTTCAAAATCACCCTTTCTACTATTTGACCATTGACAGATTCCTTCTCCAAAGGGCTTTCCAGCTTTATATTCTCCAACATTAATAGCTCCCGGATTAAAATTAGACTCTTGCTGTATAACACCTGCAATACCAGCAGCCTGTTCATCAGTAAAACCATCTTTTTTTAGAAAATTAAATATTTTTCTAGCATTAGCCTCTCTCTCTTCCTTGGTTATCTTTTTTATGGTTATATTCCCCCTATTATCTAGGGTACTGAAGTCTCCACCACCTAGATTAGCCCTGGCAGAACTAGAATATTGAGGGTCAGAACCTGATCTTCTTTGCTCATACATTTCTGCCTCATACTCTATATCTCTAATACTACCCATAGATTTCTCATACTTACTATCGTGATCAAATGTATCTAGGTGTTTTTGAGTAGCATTCATTCTTCCCTCGGTAATTATTCCCTGATTTTTTAAGTTTCTGAGAGCTAATTCTTGAGTATCTATAGTATAATCCTCTATGGAATTTGATCCTACAAGTTTATAAATAATTCCTCTAATAACAGATGAATCTATTTTTACAACTCTCCAATGATCTTGACCTGTTCTACTATTAAAGTCAGGCTCTTCTACTAACTTTATTTTATCTCCCTCAGCACTTTCATAAACAATCTTTCGATAATAAGTAGAAAAATCATAACCCGATTGATAAAATTCTCTTTCTCTAGTTCCGGAAATTGATTTATTAATGAGTTTTATATTAATTTGCTCCAAATCTGTGGAAGGGACTTTAAATAATGTTGTAAATTTTTCAAACACGAGAATATCATTGGCCTTAGATAGTAGTTTAAGTAAATATAATAACTTCTCCATATCAATGTCAAAATTATGTTGACTTTTTGGTCTTCCTATAGTAGTATACATAAGGCCATAATTACCTGTTACTTGGGTCCTAACTGCCTGACTTGACTTCCCCCAACTATACTCCCCTCTTATCTGTTTGTATATATCCAAAGAAGCTGCTAAAGTTCCTCTATACGAGGCAGTAGATAATCTATCTCCAAGGGGTGTTAGATCTATTTTTCTTAAGGTACTTACTCCACTTGCATTTTTATATACACCATTGCCAACTCCTGTAGTAGTTACTGTTCTATGTAGGTTGTGAAGTCTTAGTGTTAATATATCCGCTTCTCCAAAATATGAAAGCAAATCACTTCCTCGTTCTCTTAAAAATCGCTGTTTGGTTGATTCTTTTGATCTATCTTTTTCTTTTATTCCATTTTTATTTGCCCAATCTTGATATTCTTTTTCTATATCAACTCCACCGCCATTCTTTTTTACTAAAACAGCATTTCCACTATTATCTGTTAGGCTTATTCCTTTTCCTTTTCCTAGTTTTGCAGCTAATTCTTTGGAACCACTACTTGTATCTTCACCTAAGGCTAAACTATCTCTAATCTCACTCTCTCTTTCTTTATTTAACATGGCTCGGGCGGCTTTTGTTCCCCCAAAGAAAACACTAAGCCAATCTAAGAGACCCTTTACTGCTTGTCCCGGTCTTAAGATACTACCCCAATCATGATCTTTTAAAATATTATCTGCTAATTGTTTTCTATCATAAAGCGCCCTGGATAATTTTTCTAGGATTACATTAAATACACCAGTTTCCTCTTTATTCCATAACGCAAATCTAATCTTTCCTATAAATGTTTTCGGATCATCTAAATCAATCTTTCCATCACCTCCAAAAATTCCCCCTACTCTCTCTCCTATGACATCAATCCATCCCCTTATCTTAGTCTCTGCATTATCGATAAAGTTTAAGATCTTGGGGAGTCTAGTAGCTAATCCGATAAGTCCTATGGTTTTTAGCATGTTCATAAAGGGATTACTCATACGCTCTGCCATTCTTCTAGGATCCATGGCTTTAGTTATATCTTTTCCTAATCCCTCTAATTTTCTCATCATCTTATTCGCATTTCTCGTTAAGCTGCTCTCTCTTCTCTGATATTCTAAGTTTTGTTTCTGAAATTGAGCATCTTGACGGGCGAATACATTAGTTAACCAGGCTTTAAATTTTCCTTGTGTGTCTTCCTTCGGCCTTATACTAACATCCCTTCCTTGTACCGGACCACCTTGTATGTTAGTAGTATTATTATTTATGGTTATGTTTTGTGGTCCCTGTCTTACTACCTTTGTTTCTTTTATGACTCGAGGCTGATTTAATCCATAACCCCCGAGAACATTACGTGTGGTAGAATTCAATCCATCCATAGCCATAATCTCTGCAGCCTGTCCGAGAGTTTGTCTTTGGGCTTGCATATTCATAGCATTATTGGCCTGGAGTGCTAAATTTTGTTGTTGTTCCGCTTGTATTGCTAAGAGTTGGTTTTGAGCCTCCTGATAACTTTCAAACTCTTTTCCAGACTCAACCCTTTTCTCGGCAATTCTTCTCGTTTTTTTATCTGTGCTCTCTGCCATCTCTCTTTATAATTAATAATAAAAATAAAGAACTATAACAAATTAATTCATTGTTATAATTCTTTACTTATCGTCTTATCCCAGTCTATATCCCCTCCATTCATAAATTCACTCATCTTGTGGTTTTCTATTTCAAGAGAGGAAATAAGTCTGGTAAAAAATCTCCTCGAAGACTTTGATTTTAATAATTTTCTCATTTCAGGATAACACTCAAAATGTATACCAAAATGAGGATGTAATTTAAGGGGCACATCTATTAAACCTGCACTCCTCTCATACCTCCCTCCATATACCATTATTATCTTCTGCCCTTCACATTCACTTACTACTATGGTGTCTTTATGTTTGTTCTTGTAAAAAAGTATTATCCTAGAATCTCCTCCATAACCATACTTCTCTTCTATACTTTTTCTTCTGTTATTTCCCATAGTTTTCTCCAATCTAAATAACACCCTCTGATCATATAATCACCTATCCGATGACCAAAGACAACTAATTCTCGGATGATTCTTATAAATTCCCTCCTTGCACATTTTCCCTTTAGCTGATCTAACATGTCATGGTAGTCTTCAAAGTATACAGTTAATCCACCGAAGGGAGTTTTATCTGGAGTAATTATAGCTCTTCCATAAGTAAATTTCTTTGGCCCCGTATGAACCTGAATATATAATTTCTCGGAGGTATTGGATTTACTTATTGAGATTCGATTTTTATGTTTATCGTGGTATAAATAGATTAAACGCGTGTCGGATCCAAAACCATATTCTTTCTCTGCTTTTTTCGAAAATTTAGTCTTATCTCTCATATCATTAATAAGGAAAATAAAGAACTATAACATTCTCAGTCATAATTCTTTACTCTCTGTTATTTCCCACAGCTCATTCCATAGCAACCTGTCTCCAATCATATGATCCCCTATTCTATGACCGAGAACAACTAACTCTCGGATAATTCTTATAAATTTCCTCCTTGCACACTTCCCCTTTAACCGATTTAGCATATCTTCATAATCCTCAAAGTATATGGCTAGTCTACCAAAGGGAGTTTTTGTTGGGGGATCTATTAGTCCAACAGAATAGTTATGCGGCTTGGAAAATACTTTTATATATATCTTTTCTGAGTCATTGGATTTACTTATTGAGATTCGATTTCCATGCTTGTCTCTGTATAAATAGATCAAGTGCGTATCAAATCCTGTACAATATTCTTCCTCTGCTTTTTTCGAAAACTTAGTCTTATCTCTCATATCATTAATAAGGATCTGACTTTGTTGAATATCGTATAAATCCCGTCCGTAGTGCTTCTTCTTTTGTCATAGTAAATACAATCTTAGTATCCATTTTCTTATATTTTCCGGACGACATTAATACACCCTCACGGATTTTATAGGTTGTTTTGTTTCTCGTTTGTTTTCCTTGGGGGTATCGTAGTTTGAATCCTATATACCCCCTGTCGGACTTTATTTTTATTCTTTTCTGTATTTTGCGTTTATTGTTCAAGGTTCAGTTAGGTCTTTTATTGTTTCTTCTTTTATCGAGACTATTAGATATCCTTTGTCTCGTTTTCCTGTCTCTTCGTTTTTTATGTCGACGGTTTTGATTATAAAGTAATCTCCAAGATCCACTGCCTTCGGAGTTTTTGAATACCCAACAGAATCATATAGATGTTTTAGTTTCTTTTTTATTTCTGTCTTTGTATATTTTTCTCCAACAGTAAAGGTATCTATAATTAATGTCCCTATATCTATTGATTGATTCCCTATTATTCCCTCATATGCTTTCTTCATGTCTGTTGCATCAAATCTTAAGGCTCTCATTCTATCTGGCCCTAAAACAACATAGTAATTATTAAATGATTCAGGTAAATGTGGTAATAATGAGTTAGCAACACTTTCCTCTAGAGAACATAGGTACCGTAATTTATCAGGAAGGTATTTATAAGAATATAGTTTATCGAGATAAAAATTAATATCATCTACTTCTCCTATTGTTTTTGATAACGAAGAAAATACATTAAACCTATCCTTATAATCCACTTGTTGTACATCGAAAGCCCTCATTTCTGATATCATCACCAATTTATTAAAAACTGGTTGTAAATCTGATCCAGCATGTTTATTTACTGCTACAAAATTCTTTCTATAACTACTTAATTTTGTTAACTCTAAATATGCACTTGCTAAATCATGTTTGGCACTACTATTAGAGGTATTATATGCATCGAGTAGATTATTAGTAACTCTCTCTTTATTATCTAAATAATCTTTAAACTTTTCAGTCGTAATTACTTTCGTATTGAGTTTATAAAATAATTCTGCTCTGTTTTTCCAAGGATTCTCATCTAATCTCTGTCTTCCAAGAATCTGTGGTAAGTCTAGAGTAATATCAACTGATAAACAATCCACATTAGCATCAGAAAATATAAAAGACCTGGCATTAGTAGAATAAAAGTCTGCTCCAAGGTACACTGTTCTGGTACAAAGGGTAAACATTTTGTGGGGTTCTCCTTCTTTTGGAACAGTACCTATACACCTCTTTGTCTTATTTACTGACACATCTCCTGCTTTCTTTAGTGCAGTTTTTATTTTTCTCTCATTTTCATCATTTCCTGAACAAAGAATATTAGCTTCATCTAATTTGAGACCACACTTTTTAATTATATCACAGAGATTTTTGACAGAATTAATATAAAACACAGCCTCTTTACTATATACTTCCTCAAAACTGCCATCTTCTTTTTGTCGTGTGAGCTTTTCAAATTTGCCCTCTCTGTAGGTATTAATGATCCTCTCTACTTCTCCAATCATACTTTTCTTTGAAGAAATTAGCTTGGTTTTTATATAAGGTTTAATAACTCTTCCTGGATTTTCACTAGTCCAATCAAGCTCATAGTAGGGAAGGTCTTTGTATTCATCAAGTTGTTCCAGATATGTGTCGATCATTGGTGTAGCAGAAAGATAAATTACATTATCTAATCCTTTTAGATTATACATGAATTCATTTTCAGTATCGGGCTTGAAGCGTGAATCACAGAAAATACTCTGAAACTCATCAACTATAATTTTATATTTTTTTATTGAATCTCCAAGCGTCTCTTTTATCCTCCGAAAAGAATCATAGGTGACCATAAACTTCGGAGACCTATGGTATTTGATATAACAAAGTGAGACATGATCTTCTATCTTTTTCTTAAGTTGCTTGGTGTATTCCTCTGCCCTTTTCTTTGTTTTTTCTTCTTTTTCCTTCTCTGTGTCTCCATCTAATAAACCTTTCTTGGACTTTGAATCCTTTGAAATGTCCTTATCATAATTCTCAAAAGAGTTATATTCATTCCTTAGGTATAGTAGATTTTCTTGATCTTTATGTTGTTCCTCTTTATTTTCAAGAAGGACTAATCTAGGACTACAAAGAATGACTGGATAACTGTTTGTGAGCCAATACTCAGTATATCCACATCCGGTAATAGTTTTGTTCATTATGTAGGATTGATTCTCCGGAACTAGGTCCCTCAATCTTTTACCCTCTTCAAGGTTGTCCCAATCATTGATATACCTAATATCTCTGGGAACTTTAATTACGTATTTCTCCATATATGTAATAGTTTTTAATTATTTTAATTTCTGTTTAATACAGATTCCAGTTTTAATAAAGGAGCTTCTTATATAGAAACTTCCTTAAATATTTTTATTACATATATAAGGGTTTGAGAAAAAATGAGGGTAAAAAAGTGGTCGAAGAGGTTTTGTTAGAAGAGAAAATAACTAAAAACCCCTTAAAATACCCCTAAAAGTGCTATTTTAAGTGGTCGCTGCGACAAAAGGGTGTGAAACAAAGGAGCTATCCTAATATAATACCTATCTATTAAAAATGTCGCAATATTATGTAAGAGTACTTTATTTTAAGTGGTCATAAAAAATTGAGGGTACACTTTTTCGAGCTAACAGAGGAGCATCCGGTAATATAATGGAACAAAAAGTGTATTTAGTGCAGTTATAAAAAAGTAATATTGTTTCCCTCGTTATAATCCCCTTTGGGGCTTACAACTTCGAAAATTCCCCAATAATTTTGTAGAAGAGGCGTAGCCTATTCCTACAATGATAACCCTGTAGCAACTCAAGTGGGTCCCACTGAAACCGACGTAGGAGGTTTTATGGGCTTGAGTTGTGGAAGGGTGTCAGGAGGGAAGCTCCTGTGTTAGCGAGAATTAGGTCCGTAGTTGTAATCGAATACCACGCCTTAAAGCGCTACGGACGATATGAAAAAACATATAATTAAAGTTCCCGACCGATATCACATCGACCGAGAGTGTGATTAGGTCATTAGAGGTTATCCCAACTTCTTTTGAAATGCTCAAATGCCAAACTAAGTTGGACATCAGATCTATCGGTTCCATCTGCATCTACTCCGTTTTCCAGGTTTTAATAATAAATTTTGTTTATTACTTAGACTATATCTTTTTCTTCTGTACATAGTCGTTGAGCCCATAAAAGGGTTGCTGATTAAGTTTTTCCTTTTCCAGCAGTTCTCAGATTTCTTAATATTTTTTTTATATTAAGGACAAATTATTTATCGAGCGGAGCGTCCATAATCACGCAGTTATAGAAGTGGATAGTACGGACATCTAGACGAGAGGAGTTAGTGAGATAGAGTTCGCAATCCGTAACCAAGTCATCTTTACGGAAGCTATATTTAGTATCTCTATCAGCAATTTTTTGTTTCCAGTCATCCACGAAATAGGAGATAGCCTGATCTTCTCTATCCACGAAGCTGAGGGTGAGCTGACCGGAAGTATTCTGACCTGTTTGTTGTCTAATCACGAAATTTCCTCTCATTCTTTTTTCGAAGCCAGACACAGAACTATCTATACCGACCTGAACGCTATTAAGTCTTGCGTTTATAATAGTGTCGCCGGGGTAATAAACAATTCTAGGGCCGTTATTCAGGAACTTAAATTCCCACATATCACCCCTTAGAAACTCTTTATTATCGTCTCTATAGGTGGATGTGTAGTCAATAAAGTGCATACGTCCATTACTTTGACGGACTAATTCTGTTACTGTTGCCATTATTCACTGTAATTAATTGTTATATCGAGACCTATGTTATTGTTTATTAGGTCTTTTACTCCTGTTTCTATTCTCATCGCCAGTTTATTTTGGGTATATGAGATAGAGAAATCGGTTATATTTATGTAATCTATTATAGAGAAGCTTTGTTGGAGATTGTTTAGTATAGTTTCTAGGATTTTTCTAACCTCGATATCACTTCTTTTAGCCAAGTAGTTCCATTTTTGTTTTTTCAATTCTCTAGTTATTTTACTTATAGCGAATCTCATCCAGGCAGTACTATTATAAACCTCCCCGTTGCAATAGTCTTTGTAATAATAGATTTGGTTATTTGTGGTTAAGTAGTTGCTTTTATAGTGTTTTAGTGTTTTTTCGATTTCTTCTCCGTCTTCTGTATATGGATTAATAAGAAAATCCAGGTAATTTATATATTGGACAGAGACGGAGTATATATCAAAGAATAGACCTGTGAGATAAATATAATAAGCTGGTCTAGGTCTTCTATAAACTGTCATATCCTGGAAGAAATATATGAGTCTATTATCAAGGTCGCCGAGGTAGTTATAAATAAAATCGCCCTTATTTTCTGCTACCTCTATAGTTTCGATATCAGTTTCTTGAATCAAACTATCATCTCCTTTTTTATAATATTCATCATTACGTTTCCAGAGTATATATGGTTCTAGATCTTTATTCCATTTAGGTAAATTTTCTACTTCATTGATTATAAAAGTGCTTGGATTATTTTGGATAAGTACTTGAAAATCCCAACCCTTAGCATAGTCAAGGAATTTTTGTTGATATTCTAGGTCTGATAATTTGTTTGTGTAGAGTTTTTTATCTGGGACCAAGAAATAATCTGGACTTATATTATCTTCCGAGAACATCACACTCATAGCTTTCCAATACATTTTAGGGTTATAGTTTTCAGTCTTAGCTCCCTGTAATATCCAATCTCCTTCACGTAATCCAGAATTTATATTATTAAATCTTAAGTGAACCAGTTTAGATTCCTTAGATACCCTATAGTCCAATCTTTCTTCTCCTGGTTCTGGATGAAGTTTACCCTCAAATATCTCAGAGTAGTTAAACCTAGAAATTGTGATTTGGTATACTTCTCCTGGGGTTACTGTAAAAACACTAAATTTTATATTATCCGTATTATAATCCTGGTCGCTCTTTCCTATAGTTTTGCTCCATACTTCAAATCCCCAATCATTTTCAGGGAGTTGAGAGCATAGAAGGTTTTGTGTTTCTCTATAATCAGCGGCCATATTAAAACCGGGAAAATCAAAGTAATAATCGATAGGGATAGGAATTTGGGAATATATTTTATCATCCTCAATATAATATCCTAATCCTTCTATAAATCCAAGAAGATCTCCCCATCTTGTTATATTTTCTCTTCGATTATTTCCTGAATCATCTCTTTCTTCTGGAATAAACCTTTTAGAAACCCTATTATCAACTCTTTCGGATTCTTTAAGCCATCTAGATCCGTGGAAATTGTAATATTCATTATTATATAAATATTTTTTATTTGTATCTAATTCTGGTACAAGTTCATCTACCTCTCCACCATCCTCAAGATCATCCCAGTCTGCATCATTATAAGCCAGATAGTAATTATTTTTTGTAATAGGATCTGGAATAACGAGATAGTAATAGTCGGGGAGTGTATCTTGTTCAGCATTGTTATAAGAGATAGATGCACAATAGGTAGAGTTCAGGTTTTCTAGTTTTATAGGTTCATCCGGGTTTATAGTAGGAATATTAGAATAATTCTTACTAAAAACGCCGAGTCTTTGTTCATGATATTCAGGATTACATTCGATTATATTTCCTGTGTATTCTGGTTTTGGTATAAGTAATGTATCTCTATTTTCCTGAGATATTGTAGTTTCTTCTGTATTTTGTGGAAGATCTTTTTCAGAAACCCAAGAATCAAAAATCCATATATACCAACAACCAATACTATCATTAGAAGTTATCCATTGTCCTCCTATATTCACAACCCAACAATTCTCCGGTACAACAAAGTACTTAGTATCTGGGTCGGGATTTTCAGGATAAGTCTCTACCTCTCCACCGTCCATAAGAGAGTCCCAATCTACCCTAAGACCTCCGACCCAATATTTAGTACTAGGATCACCGGAGGAGGGTAAAGATTCGGGGGTTGGATAAGTTTCATTAGCGGGAGTATATTCTGAAAGATTTATATATTGATCATCCTTTATTTTTTCCTCAGATACAGGTTTATAGAGATAAAGGGATATATTTCTTTCTAGGAGTTCTGAGAAATAATCATAGTCTGTGAAGTTTTTTCCGAACCATATATCAAGTTCATCTTTATTTCGAATTATCACAGGTTTTTCATAACTTAACCCAGAATCAGTAACTTCAGATAGAATAATATAGTCGTTAGTATTCTGTAAATATTGTATACGTATTGAATTAAGTTTTATGTACATGTTTAATGCGGGGTTAAGTATGGTATTATTCTATTATCCTCCCCAATAAAGTTTAGTTGTTGTGCTTTATCCGGAGTAATGATTTCTTTCTTTCGTCTTTTTTGCATTTCATTCCAGATTTCCCAATTTTGATATTCATTTCCTAAGGATGAATCGAAATCAGGTCTGTCATCAGGATTAGGAAACCATTCTTCAGGTTCTATTATACTTTTTAGTCCTCCATCCCCAAATACAGGTCGAATTGTTAGTGGAAGTTTATCTTCACTTCTAAATGGTTTTTCTTCTAATTCTCCGACAATAGAAAAACTAACATTAAGATCTGAACCGCCACTATCTACTTCTCCTGTATAATCCTCAGAAAAATCCTTAAGAACACATAGAAGATAGAAAGCACGAGCGGTAAAGAATTGTGGGGTCATTATATAAACACTGATGAGGAATGTTATGTTTTTATAAAAGGCAGCACATACAGTTTCTTTATCTACGGCTGTCGGAATTGGATTTATTTCGAAATAATAGTCTCCAGTGTGTGCCTCTGAATTATATACAGCAACATCAGCACATTTTTGGAAGTAATGTTTCCAAGATTTCCACTGATCATCTACTATAGTCATTCTGAACTCGTTTGTATATTCAGAAGTAACCGGATAATTAATTTCTCCGTCGAATAATCCTAAACTTTTCGTAGTTAATTTTGATTTCTGTAATTCAAAACCCGATAAAGGAATCCACTTATTATATTCTGTTTTAGCTCCATGTTCTACTAAGTTTATAGTATTTATTTCCCTTGGGCTTGGAAGGAATGAATATCCACCATTTATGGCTTCATATACAATACTTCCATCATTTACCCAAGGCTCCATAAGTACTTCCCAATACATATTTGAATCTAATGTCCTTGAAATTCCCTTATTTACTTTTCCGGCGGTTGTTATATAGGGGCTTTTTTCTAAGATATCTAATAACTTATCTGCTGAATCCACATCAATGACTTTAGTATCACATAAGTCTTGAAGGGTTAGGTTTAGTCCGGTAGGTTTTTGTGAGTAATATCCCCCAAAATACTTTAGAAAATCAGAGTGGTTTTCATAAGAATTAAATACTTTATTAACTTCATCCCCATATTTCAATCCCCTATCATTTTCGCTTTTTTCTGGTCTTCTTAAGGGACTTGGACTATTTTCTCCACTAAATATATTTTCTAGTCCTTTTTTTACTACACCACGGATCATATTACTTGCTAGATTTCCTATACCGCTTTTTTGATCCCAGCCTGTATATCCTAGATTACCCAAAGCTCCTGATAATCCTTCTGTTATAGCCTTATGTACTATACTTCCACTATCTCCGGGAAGTCTATCTTTATTTAATTTTAAAGCCCTTTCGGTTTGTTCTCTAGCTTCTATTAATAATCCTAAAGTCTCGTTTATTAATGTGGCTCTCAAAGAACCTTTAACCCATGGACCTAATGTATCTTCTGCTATTTTTCTTAGAAGTCCACTAGCCCCATTTTGTAGAACTGTTCCAAGACCTGACCAATAAAAAGGAACTCTAGTATAATTATTTTCTAGATTTTCTATAGGAGGTTTATCTGATTCTGTCATTTCCATTATTCCTTCTGGTAAATTTTCAATATCACCATCCTCCTTAATCAGTTCTTGTCTTTCTTCTGATAGTTCTTGATCTTCTCCTGTCTGTTGAAGAGGAACTATAAAAGAATTTAATAATCTTTCTTCATATTCATCTGCTCTTTCGGGACTTATTCTAGATCCGGATAAATAAGCAGACATAAGAGAGGCTATCCTTTCTGACCATTCATTCCCCTCATTTTCTCTAAGTAAACGAATGGCTAATTCATACAATCCCTCTTCATCCAGCCTATTATTAGCGTCCTGTATAATAGCCCGTAATTCTTCGCTCCTAGATTGTCTTAGGTCTTCAAGCTCCTCCGGATTTATAGTTTCCTTATGATCTTCTAAGTTCTCTGGATCTTCTGAGGGGGTATGATTAATTATAGTATGATCAAGTTCTTCTATATCATCTCCAATCCTTAATTCCTCACGCTGATCCTCTAAGTTTTCTGGAGCGTTATTTTGATTCGGGCTGGAACTAAGGACGACATTACTTAGGCTGGGGATATTCTTTTCATCTCCAACAATAGTATAAATATCATCCACTAGTTCAGGATCACGTGTTTCTGTTGTGAGGGATTCAATATAGTCTGATAAATTCCCACTTTTTAATTCTCCCCCTAATTTCTCTGTTTCTGTTTCTAGCTTTGGATCATCAGGGGTTTTCTTTAACCTGATGGGATTTTTTTCTAATTCTACCTCTTTTTCTTCCCCGCCTAATTTTTCAAACTTATTTTCCAGACGTGTATCCCGAAGATCCTCTAGTTTTCTCGTCTGTGTTTCTAGTTTGGGATCTTTGGCGGGGTTGAGGTTTACTTTTTTATCCACAAGCTCAACCCTCTTATCACCATCCAACTCTATTCTCGTATCTTCAAGTTTAGGGTTGTCATTGGTAGAGAGTTTTAGTTGTTCTTCAGGGAGCTCATTTATCTTAGGAACTTGTGGGGTATCTTTTCCAGGGACTTCTAAACTATTCTTATCTAATTCTATGTAAGGATCTTTTTTTATTTCCTTTAGATATTTAGATAGAGCAGCAATTTCTTCAGGTCGTGTAAGTTGATTATACCCTGGAATTTTATTACTTTTTCTAATATCCGTATCCATTGCTTACTCTTCGATGGTTTCAATAATACTAGAGAGAGTGTATGCAAATAAGGTTTCAGCAGCCTCAGAATAAGCTTGTTTCATAGAGATTTTAAACCTGTATGTTCTCTTATCCCTCGTATACTGTAATTCATCTCCCACCTGTAATGAATCATCCGGAGTATAAGATTCTATAGTATCCCGGTTTCTATTCCATACATCTCTCATCTCATTCATATTTATTATAAGCGTTGTTGTAAATTGCTCATAATCATTTTCAAGAGTCGTATCAGAGGAATATGAGCCTCCAAATACATTCCTCCACTTATCATTCTTAGGACGAAGAACAACAAACTCAGTACCCATAAGTTTCATTTGTACTTTTATATTCTTCATTCCTATCGAGTAGAATTTATTGGCCTTTTCTAAGTTTTTGGAGGCCATACTTTCTGCATTACTCATTGTTCATCTATTATTACACAAAATTCCTCATTTTCTATAATGAACTTTACTACTTTTATATACTGTGCGTCTGTTAATTTCCCTGAGAGAGATAATATAAATACGTTTCTATCAAAAATAGTACGAGTTCTTATAAAAGGGGCAACAGATCTTAAAAAATCTTCTATATCATACTGACTATACTCAAGCTCTATCGGTACATAAATCTTAGTATTTATAGGATCAGCTGTTATAGAGATATAATCTCCAGGAACAGAATCTCTTACTTCATAGTCATCAATTCCAGATCGATCTAAGTTATCTGTTATCCTTTCTAGAAAATTATTGGAGTACTTTTTTTCTCTCAATACAATCATCATCCCTCGTATATATTAAATTTTATCCGAGTTGACATTAATTTTTTTATTATAAGATCAAACTCAGATAGTGAATTGAAAGAATAATTGTAAACTACTGATCTCCCTATCTCCGAACGTCTTATTTTGGTTTTTAGAGAAGACCATACTGTTTTATCAATATCCTTCATTTCTTGACTATCTTTTTCTACAGTAACTATAAATAAGCCTTGATTCATTGACATATTATTCTTGGCTTTTTTATCGGATACTGTATAATTGAACCCCTCAATATAGTGGAGTCGTTTTAGTGTGTCTTCAAGATAAGAATTACTATAAGATTTCTTGGGAAGTAAAAATCCCTCTCTTGCCAGGTCCTTTAAAGATATCTCACGACAAGCTTCATGAATCAATCCTATAAGAATTGAAGGAATAGCAGCATAACCAAATTTAAGCGATCTAGCATTCTTTGCTCCTGTATTTCCTAGGATTTTTAAAACTTCATATTTATTGAGGGGCTTAACACTAAAAGACTTCTGACTCTCCTCTAATCTCCCCCTAACAAGTGCATTATTGTCAAGAAGATTTATTTTTGTTTGCAGAATTTCGGAAAGTTCTATCATAAAATTAGAGATGACTTGATAATTGGTAAATGTGATAGATACAGCCCAACAATTATTATCGGGGTTTATGGCAACAGAAGTATATCCCATTCCATAATATTTCTTACAATAATAATCAAGGTGCTTATTCAGTTTATCCATTTCTTCATCATTTACCCGATTAGTATACATCGTGACTTTATTATCCTGAACTGCAAAACAAATCTTATAGTCACATACATTTCTATCATTAAAAGCAAACCTCTCTTCCATAGTGGCTCTCTTTTCAAGCTTATCCCCCAAAGGAATACTGGCTGCTTTATAAATACCATACTCTCTTCTTATACCTTTATCTATTTCTTGGTATTTAACTTTGGACATAGGTTTGTGAAGATAGTTGATAAGAATTTTTAATGCCACACCAGTAAGAGCACCATATTTAGCACCCGTCGCAGCTCCTTGTCCTACGGTAGATTTTTTATCTATCTTTCCGACAATGGCTCCTATAATAGCACCTCCGATTGTAGATTTCCCTATTACTTCAAGCGAGGATGGTAGGTTTTCTTCATCTTTGGTTCCTGTAAAATGCCCTTCCTGTATTGTAAATTCTTTTTGTCTAAATTTTATCATAATGGTTTTTTATTATCTATCAATGTGCTGGTTGGAGTTGTGGTCTTTGTACTACCCTTCTAAAAGTATTACGAACGTTATTTACTGTCCCATGAATACTATCCCCACCAATAACAGGTCCTAATACATTTTTGGTTCCATTTTTAAACCAATCATATCTTGCTTTTTGTGATGAAGTTAAACCTTTTCCTTGTGCCGCATTTATCAAATCCATCCCAGCATCTAATTCCCATTTTGAAAGAACAGGGGCAGAAGCGATAATTCCCTTAGTGGCTGGATCTACTGGTAATGCGATCGCTAATGCTGGCTGTCCAACTTTAGCACCAGCCTGAAGTGCCGCGTTTTTTATTACAAGTCCTGGTCTAGCTACTACTGCTCCACCCGCTTTTCCTACAGTGTTAATAATAGTATCACCAGTTCTATTGTAGAGAGCATCTGCAGTATTATATGCGGTTTTTTTAGTATTCTCTACTTTCTTATTGATATTTTGGTGTTTTTTGTTAATAACTTTGGCTGAGTTTTCTGGTAAAGATAGACTACGAGCCCTTTTCGCTTTTTTTGTAATAGAAGGTAGACCAGTAGTTTGTGCAACTCCTTCTAAAACCGATGCTTTTGCTTTATTATATTTAGAGAGTATTCCAGTGGCGGCAGCTTTTATAGGATTAGATCCAGCCTCTTTTAATGCGACCTTAGACCTAAGTAATTTTTGTGCTTTATTACTATATAATTTCTGATCCATAACCACACTAAAAGCCTTAAGCTCAATTACTGGTTTTCGTTTTATGTAGGGGTTTCCGGGATCAGTTGGTAGTCTTTTGAAAACCCACTCCTTTACTTTTGGTAATATTTTCTTTGGTCTAAATTCCGGCATAATTTATATACATTTAAATTAATAATTCACCATACCAAGAAGATTGTAATTGGTATTGGTCACATCTAGCCCGTAGTTCCATATATGCCGAATCCAAAGATGACATAACATCAAGTGGAGAATTAGGTATTTGAACTGAGGCTTTTAGCTGTCGTAAGAAATCTAGGACATGCAAAACACAGAGGTCCATAAAATAGTTTCCTCTGGCTCCTTCTTCTACATTCATCCAATATACAGCTGCTTTTTTACTAGCCGGATTGAATGTTTTGTCAGGGAGGAAATCTGGTATTATAGGACGACTACATAATCCCTTCATATAAAATTCCGTACCCATAAGATCTCCTGTGAATAAGTAAGGTCTTTGATAATCGGTAGCGGGAAAATAGGCGCCCGGAGAAGGATAAGAAAGATTACCACCCACACGCAAATAAGGTAAGGAATTAGGAACAAGGATAATACTCTCTTCTGGAATTATACAATCTAAGAATAGGGTAAAGTTTGATTTTATTTCCTTCCATCCTTCTCTACCATAACAGGTTCCAAGTTGCCCCTCATTCAATCTCATCTCTAAGACTAGTGGATTTGATATTTCAAACTCTCGAAGGGCTTTTTTTATTAATTCTAAAAGTATTTCATCCGCCGAAAGATAATCATTCAACCCTAGAAGTTCATCTAAGGAATCTAGGGAAATAAGGGCGCAACGGATAAATATTTTTCGCTTTAGATCAGTAAGTGTTGTCTTATCCATAATTATTTTCAATTAATCTATGTTATATTGTGGATAGGGTATTGGAAGAAGATTAGGACGTATTGTTGTTGTTATGTCCTTATTACTTAAAAATAGTGTTTCCAATATTTCATCAATTCTATTTCTATCTACCCATGGGATCTTTATTAGAGAAATATTATTTTTTAAACAATATTCTTCTAGATAATTATCTCTCAATACTTGCTTAATGAATCCATCTAAATTTATATGGAAATACTCAACGAATTTATAGTGCTGTAATCCATTAAATTCTATTACTTGATTAGTACTTTTGATATAGAAATCTGGAGTTAAAACAGTTTGTTGTAATAAACTACTTTTTACTGGTATTTTATATTTTCTATCTATATCTTGAGGAGAGAAATATTTTAATAATTTAGAATAGACTATGTTTTCAGACCCTATTCTATTATATTCTTCATAACATTGAGGACACACTGCTAGACCCCTTAATATGGTATTATAATTAACTACAAATGGACCATGTATAGGACAAATTAAAGTAACTTTTCCTTCATAGGTACTATACTCAGTTAATATTCTTGAATAGTCGTAATCAAATTTTTTGTTCTCAATTACTCTTCTATATGCTTCTTCTGGAGAGAGCGTAACACATCTCCTTGTTATTTCAGCTGAGCATTTTTTACAGTTCCAACCTTTTCTAAGGAATCTAGAAATTCTAGTCTTTCCTATTTCATTGTGTTTTTTACATCTAATAATTATATTAAATCTAGTACTCTTAAATAAATTAGGATCTTGTAAATCAACACCAATAAATTCTAGATCCTGACCTAGAAGCTTTAACCTATCTATCGTATTTAGGACTAGTTCTGTTGACTTTTCTGGACTTTTCCACCATTGAGTATTAATTGAGTTTTTTTGCTCTTCTTTTCCACACTCAGGACATCCTATTCTATAAGTATCTTTTAGTTTTGCATAGGTTGTTTCAACTACTATACCATGTATATCACACTTACAATAAATCCTTGTTTGTTTTCCATTTAACTTTCCTACTTTAATTAACTTAAAGGTCGGTCCATGTAAAATTCTAACTCTTTCTATTATTTCTTCAACTCTTTTTGTAATACTTTCTTCTGTTAACTCTTCGTATTTCATATTAGATATAAATGGGGTTGATAATAAAAAACCTTAATAGAAATTAACTTATTACCAACCCCAGATTTTTATTTTATTATCCCTCGAAAGCTTGGTTTATTTCCATCGCCTCATTAAATACTTCAATATATTTAAGAGCACGTTGATATCTGACTTCCACTTTAACCTTAATCTTGTTTTGTCTAGCCAGAGCCTCGTCGTAATTGCAAGTGACTAAGTAACCATCAACATTATACTCCATAGGCATAATAGTATTTTCCATAAAGTATTCAATGGTTTTTCTTACATTTTTACATAGAGTCTCAGAAATTCTCTTACCGATATACTGCTTTAGAATAATCGGCATGGCTTTAGAAATACGAATCATAAGACGAGAATTACCTTCATCATTCATTATCGTATTTTCTGTTTGTTTTGTATAGTTATCATTCATGTTCCAGCTTTGAGTAGCTACATTCCAGATCACAGTATTAATTTTCTTGGAAAGTAGAAGTTGACGAGTTCTTTTATTAAACTCGGTAGCCGGACGTTGATATTGAACCACACCATTATCTTGACCTAGCAGAGGAGCAAACTCTCTATTGTTTCTACGATTCTTTGCAACAGCTTCCCAATAAAGGACACTTGGAGAAGCATAAAAACTCCAACCTAGAGTACCAGTATCAATATCCCAAGGAGAGCTCATATAAAGTTTATAAGAATCCATTGAAATTTTTGAGGCAGCATTACCAATAGTCATATAATTAGTGCTGTTTACTGTTGAAATAGGATAGAAATAGTTATCATTTATAGCTATATTAGCCATATAGTTCTGATAAGATAGTTCTGTATTTCCTAAATCGCATAAACCTTCAGTGGTATAAACTTCGTCTAATACAATCTGATCTAATGCACGTTTAAGATCGGAGTCTGAAATTTTAAGAAGGTTATATTTGGTTGGATCTATTGAAAGATTTAAAAAGATCTGCTGTCTATGTCCAGCAACAGTTACTTCATCATTGTATCCATAATAATTTAGATCTAGATCCTGTAAATTCTCAGGAAGATTTAACTGAATCATAGTCAAAGCATTATTTAACTCAGATACACTTATGTCACCTCTTCCAGAAATATTACCTAGATTAAAGAAGGAGGTAATATTATTTATGCTAGGATCCCAAATAGCAACTTCATAAAAATCCTGATATAATACTGTTTTATCTATCTCTGTCTTTGGATTTAATTCTCCACCAGTAAATGTATCTAAAGTATTAGTAAGTACTGTATAGGGAGAGGGTCCATTTTCTGTTAGAGATGATAACTCAGATTCACTTAAAGATCTAGAAATAACAGCATTATGGTTAAATCTACGAATTCTTACTTTAAGATCAGTAGAGGAATTGAATACATTGATGGCATAATAACTAGCGGGATCAAAACCTGACCAAGCAGCATCATTTAAGTCAATTTTAGTAGAACCATCCTCTGTCTCTGTGACGATATAACACATACCATTATTAATTCTCTTCAGAAGATAGTATTTGACATTTGGGTCTGTTGTATCAGGAAGATTTGGATCTCCTCCAGAAGCATTATTTGGACAGAATGCTACTACATCATTACTTGTGGTAACCGTAGTAGTTCCATTAAAGTAAGTTTTATTACCATCTTCGTCTATCTCAACTGGTAACTTTCTAATGTCATTCCATAATGCTTTTCCTACAAACTCACATGAAGAAGGAAGATTTAAATATGGTGTCTCTTCCCAGACAAGTTTTAATGTTCTTTCATCTCCTTCTATGCCAGCAGTTATATCATCCTCATCTATAATATTCTGAGCCAGATATGCTTCTTTTATTAATAGACATCTGATATCGGGATTACTTCTAGATCCCTCATCGTTCATATCTACAACAATAGTATCTTCATCGTAACCATTAGTTCTAAATTCATAATCTGTGCAGAGAAATTTTGATGTATCATTTAAACTATCAAGAAGATCAGGGAGGTTTCTACAGAGATAATCATATTGAACTCCATCATCGGTTACTCTATTACCAAAGATTCCTATTCCTGATATATTAATACTCCAACCATCACTATCAACATTTGCTTCATCTCCGTAGACATCATCCAAAGCAAATTTAAACGGCCCTACTTTTTTTAGTAACTCTCCATCTCTAATGACATAAACATCTTCCGGATTGTCACTAACTAATGGTCTTACAAAATAAGTATTATTAGCCTTACTCGCTCTAACACACAATAATGAATTAGAACCAGCGAGTCTATATGCATTAGCCCACATAGTAGAAGCTAACGTAGAGTCAGCTCCGGTATATAATTGATCTAAACTCTCTATGTAGGACTGAGTTATTTCTTGAGACGCATAGGTACTTAGAAACTCCGACTGACTTGTAATAAGTGTTGGAGTAGAAGGGCCTGCATCCGATATAAAAGCGACACCAATAATTAAACTTTCACCTGCAGTTCGATTAACAGTCGCAGTTCTTATTCTCTCTTTAACTTTTACATAAGGTTCGAGAGTTTCTGTCCATTGTGCCATATATATTATTCTTTCTTTTTATTATTAACCAACTTCAACTAGATATACAGGGAAACCTGAGTGTATGAACTTTTCTGCTATACCACAGACTAATCCTGCATCCACTGAAGAATCTGAAATTGTCGAAACAACGATATCATTATATTTGTCAGTAGCTCTGGTAACTACATTTGAACTGTTAGGTATATTCTTTACCACATTAGTAGCTAGTTGGGAAAGTTTTGGATCCTTTACTGTATTTATGAGAATTCTAAGCTCATCACTGTATTTTGAAATTACAATACAAACTTTAGTTCTCATTCTGTTAGCTTTCTCGGGATCCAATACATAATCAACTCCCTCCCTATATCCTTTATGTCTCAGATCTAAGAGGATTTTTTCTAGGAGTCTTCTATCAACCGTTTTTGCTCTATTTATTTTTTTGCTGACTTCTTTTGCTGTTCCAACTAAAGCTCCTAGTGCCGCTCCAACAATCAATCCAATAGCAATTCCTTTGGTTTGAGACATATCAGGAACCATCTCTTTTACAGCGATCTGTTTATTATTCTCGTTGGTTACTATTTTTGTTTCTTCGTGTTTTTTCCCGAATCTAGGAATAAAAGTACCAAAAGAACCTCCTATACCTGCTCCAGTTAATGTAGAAGAAAGAATACTAAAATCTTTTTGTCTAAATTTTATCATGTTCTTCCTTTATTATTTTATCTTTTACATCTTCTATGGGTTTTGGTAATGATTTATCTCGTATGTAGGGTTTTTGAGATATTCTTATTAACCTCTTTCTTTTTTTTAGGGCTTGTTTTTTCTCAGAGGTCGTAGAATTAATAGCATCAGTCAATTTATTAGTGGCATCTATTTGCTCTCTCTGAAATTTCTTTTCATTTTTTCCTCTAGAAACATTGATTCCTAAGTTCAAAGCACTAATTCCAGTACCAATAACTCCGATTTCTGCTTTATTATTATCCCAAATATCCTTACCTTTTTCTACAGCTTTATCTATTTTACTACCTCTTCGAAAGATATTAGCTTTTCCAAAGTTTTTTTGTCTAAATATAATCATCTTAGTATCCTCCTTTAGTAACTATATCCTTCTCGTTGGGTCATATTTTGTCTCCAATCTGCTCTTTCTCTACGTAAAGCTTGACGTTGTGCATAACCGAGTCGTTTATTGTAGAAATTAACATCTTGCTTCTTTTCTCTATATTTTTTGAGTCCTTTACCTAAACCTATAGTAGTTCCAATAACGACTCCAGCTATTCCAGTATGTTTAATTCCTCTGAGTAGGGATCTTGTGAGGGCTGGATTAGCAACTCCAGATTTAACTGTAGATGTTATGGCTTTTCTGTTTCCAACTCCCTTTAATATCCCTCCAGTAACGGCTCCAGCACCAGCACCTATAACAGCTCCCTGAGCAGCAGAAGTTAAAGGACCACTAATTCCAGGACCACGCTTCTTTTCCTCAGCTAATATATCAGAATCTTTAGCTCTTTTTAGGTTATCTGTATCATCCCATCGTGTGAATTCTCTTTGGGCATACTCATAACCATCATAAAAAGCTTGATTTATTAGCTCTTCATATATTTTATCATTCATGTTTTACTAGTTTTATTGTTGCACTGGTTGATTTTGGGACTTTTCGTAGGCAAATGCTTTCTTATCTACAGCTTCGAGGGGTTTTCTTACAGCTTTATCTCCCCACTCAAATGGTTTCCATTTAGCAGAGGCCAAACCAATTCCAGCCAAAATTCCGACAGGACCTGTTTTTCGTACAAACTTAGCGGCTTTATTCATCCAAACACCACGTCCTGGTTTTGTCATTTGATCAGCTAATTTCCCTCTACTTGTTTTTCCCATATAAAATCCCCAGTTTTCATACCAGGGAGTTTTTTCAGCGGGAGTTGCATACTGTCTTTCCTCAGACTGTGATTGTTTTATCTGATCTTTAAGCTGTTGTCTTTGGGATAGATAACCAACAGCAGGGAAAGCAGCGCCTAATCCAACAGCCAAAGCAGCTTTTCCAGGAGATCCAGCGGCATCCTTAAATGCTTCCTTACCCATAGTCTTAGCTTTACCCCAGGCAGAATTCATAGTAGCTCTGTTAAGTTTTCCTTTTCTAGCTAACATAAGAGTTCCTGCGGTAGCTCCTAATGTTCCAGCACCTATCAAAACTCCATTCTTTATCTTCTTGCCTAAACTTTTCTTTTCTTTCTCCGGGGTATCTACTGGCGCTCCAAGTTTCTTACGGTCAGCCTGTATTATTTTATCTGTCAAATACCCAGTTCCAGCCATAATAGCACCAGAGGCCATCATATTAGCCATTTTCTGACCTGATCCACGTTCTTTTCCAATATCTACGAGATCACGTCCAAAGTCTCTGGCATTATTTACGGTCTTGGATTTCTTTAACTGGGCTACAACATTATCCATCGTCTTACTTTTAGCGACTTTTCTAATACCTTTAGCGACGGGAGAGAAAACAGAATAGGTTTTTGTTTTTCTTTTTAGTGTTATTGAATAGGTGGTTTGTTGTGGTTGCATTGGGGTAGGAGTAGTAATATTTACTGGATTTCCACTTTTAAGAGCTTTCTCTACGTTTCTATTATTAGCAGCAATTTGACGGCTAATATCTCTACTTGCTTGATCTGCCAGCATTTGTTGTTGCTTAAACTGTTTTGGCATATCAATTGCTCCTTTTACCATAGATACATTAGAGGCTGTAGCTAGTGCTTTCCCTGCAAAACCAAGTATTGAAAATACTTTCTCTCTAAACTGTATCATATCTAAACACTCCTATCTTGTAAACTTTGGCCTGCGTTCTTAAGTCCTCTACCTATACCTCCAGTGATATTCTTACCGGCGACATAACCAGCACCAAGTCCTACGGCACCAGCCAGAAGTCCACCGCCTAGTCCATATTTAATAGCACTCCCAAGAACTTTCGCCCCAGCTAATCCTCCTGCAAATCTTCCTATATTAGAGTCTAGAACACTACCTGTCCCCTTCATAACTCCTCCGGCGGTATTTCCAAGAACATTACCAGCTGCCTCAAGAGCACCAAATGTTTTTCTTTTTAATCTGTATCTTGCCATTTTCCTAATCTCCCATCGTTTAATTCTGTTCTTAGTTTTCTCATCTCTTTATTTAAATCAGTTCCAGCCATTTGTCTTTGGGTATCTAATCTTCCTAGTCTATCAAAATCCTGATCATATTTTCTCCCACGCCTAAATCCTGAAACTCCTGTAGTATTAAGAGTCTTTGAAAACTTACGTAATATAATCATAATTCTAAGAGATATATTTGATATTTTAATCCAAATGGTAGGATATTTATAGCTCTAATGGCATCTTGTATACTACTAAATTCAAGAACTAAGGAACGACTAGCTTTATCATATTTTAAAGCCTCTCCTAGTAATTCTCTTACAGGAATGGATAGATCAAATGGAAGGTCACTATTAAAAGATGCTCCATTATTATTACCATCATTTTTCTTTTTCTTGCTATTAGGACTAAACAATCTTTCTTCTTCAGAGAATAGCTTGTTTTTGAAACTAATCTTGATATTTAGTAGTCGTTTATCGTATACATGTTCGGGGAGTCTAACCTCGTCTGGCATTTTAGCTTTCGCTCCCACCTTAATATACATTCTATATTTATCTCTATGTCCAAATGCGGTAGAGATAACAAATCTTTCTATTACAACACTATTACCCTTTAGTATAGGTAATAATTGTGACGAGTTTATGATTTTAAATTTATTCCGATCAGAGTATTTCATAAGCTCGACATAAAGACTTCTCATAGCATCGTACTCAGAGAATAGTTTTTGTCTAAATTCTATCATATTATCTTACTATTGAGAGATTATATTTTACTCCTAGGATTTCTATAATATCTAAAACTATACCTTTCTCTGGTCTTTCTGCAGTTATGACTCTTGTTTTAGTATCTATGTCTGTAATCCTCATCTGGAATATATCTCGAATTAATTTTTGTGTGTACTTATATAATTCTTTATCCTGAAGCTTTATCTCATATTGACCATCACCATTTCTTATGAATGATCTGAGTACCATGGCCTTTGAGTTAACTCTTGAAACTTGATCCGCTTGGTCTTCTGAGATAGTATTAAATCGAACACCTTGCTTCTTAAGATATTCAACTGCTTCCGGCATAAGATCTTGAATAAGTGTTTTCTTTCTAAATGAAACCATATTATGCGGATTCTAGTTTATTTTAATTTCTTCGATCTTATTATCAGATTCGAACAATTCTGCTTGTATTTCCTCTAAGAATTTATATCGGCCATCCAAAACTTCATAAAAATAAAGCTCACATCTAAATTGGCATTGATATGAAAAATTAGAGTTGTCGTCTTGCTGATATATATGATTAAAGTCCTCTGTTATTTGTCCCCATTTTACTGCCGCTGTCCATCTTTCTCCATATTTATCTGTAGTTTTAAATTCACAGAAATTAGTCAGGATATCTAAGTTATTGTATTTATTTTTAAAATCAAAAAACATAACCATATCTGGAGTTCGTAAAGTAAATTCTATGGGAACTCTATGGGACATTAAATGATCAGTCTCATCGGTACGCTTAGGATGACTATATTTGGATGGAGTCTGATTAAACATGTAAACTATATAAGAGGTTTTTTTCAATGTTTCTTCTTTATTCCATCGGACAAGCTCAATTCCATAGTCATTCAATATTCTCCTAAGCTCTAATATAAATTGATTTTGGTAGTCTATAGCTCGTATAATATAATCATCATATCTTCTCCGTAATACATAAACAGTATCAGAATCAGATTCGAGCTCTATACTTTTACTACCTATAGATATTTTTGGGAAATTCTTAACCGTCCAACACTTAGGTCTAGGTCCGACAGGCTTAAGATATAAAAGATTCCCAGAGTAAAAAAGAAAGTTAATGAATTCTTGATTATCAACATCCTCTTGTGAGACTACTATTGTTGTATGATTGTAATCTTGAACTACTCTAGACTCACAATCCCCTACTATTATCAAATTTATTATGTGGGGAGAAGAGGTAAGTTTTCGTAGTTTTAATCCATTAAGAGATACATAAACATCTGAAAACCTAATTGCTTTATTCGTTGGTTCTAGTACTTGTGAAGATCCTATTTTATCTATCCCAAGGAACCCAGCAACCGAGTCAGATGTACTTCCTGGAGTATAAGTCAAAGTAATAGTAGAGGTGTTTTTATCTTCAACCAGAGAAATGGTATTTCCCTCTACTACCTTATAATACCTACACCCAGAATTAATTTTTATTCCTTGGTAGATAAGTTCATTCATTTATTCATTTTTTTACTGTTGCTGTTCCTTCTTCTTTGCAAAGGTTTTTCTTTTCAATGTATAAGTAGTAGCCATGTCATTCTTTTTTACTTGAGAAAACATTTTACTTCCATCACTTTGTTCTGAAGCTTTACTTACAACACCCTTAGCAGCAAGCCCAGTACCAACAGCAAGAGTTCCAGCAAGAGCAAGGGGTTTTCCTACTCCCTTGACTACGTTTCCGAACGCACTTCCCACAGATTTATTGGTGGCAGGATTTATGTTTACGGTTTTTTGTGTAGCTAAATCAAAGGCCTGATTCGTTTTACCTGTTGCAATATGTCCTAAATTACTCCAGTTATTAGCTCCGATGATTCTTCCAAGCGTAGAACCAGCAAATCCTCCTCCAACTCCAAACAGTTTTCTCTTTAATGTGAAAGTTGTTTTACTCATAATTTTTATGTAGATTAATAATAAAAACCCCCTATCACAGGTTTAATTGCAATAGGGGGTCTTATTGTTATGATTAGAGAGATTAGAGTCCAACGGTGAACTCAACTTTCTGAACGAGCTCTGGAGCAAGATACTTAGTACCTTCCTGATAATAAATACCAGAAGCCATTTGAGTCGGATTATTATAGTTACCAATAGTTGGGGTGTCGGTTAGAGGCATATAAATACCACGAGCAAGAGGAGCCATCTGACCATCAGCGGTCTTATGGATAGCATAGAAAACACCCTTCTGATATTTTTTATTGTCTTCAGTAGTTTCTATAGGCTCAACAATATCATCACTACGAAGAACGGGAATACCATCATACCAACCAAGTAGATCGGAGATATAGGTCATCTTCTCATTTCTCTTAAATTTACCGATAATTCCACCTTTCTGGAACTGTGAGGCAGCTTGAGTGCCAGCAACATAAGCAGTAGTGGTAACACCCTTGACAGCTCTCTTAGCAAGAGCAGTTTCAACGTTAATCAGATAAGCGTCGAATAGGTCGACTCTTGAACGATAGTCAGTAAAGGTAACATTATTAGCAGCACCAGTAGATGTGGTATCGAAACCGATTCCTCTAGCTGAGAGGTCTAAGTCATCCATTGTGTTGCCATTATAACCCTCAACAAGAGTAGAAACGAGCTTATAGTTAATCATCTTGGTGTAAAGCTCACGAAGTTTGGTGAACAGGAATGAAGCCATGTCAGCACCAGTAGCTTTCTTCATGGCACCAAGAGCAGCAATATTATATTCAGCGACTAGCATATCAGGAACAGTCGAGAGACCAAGCTGCTGCATTTTAGCTAGGAAGCGCTTGTCATTGGCGTGGGCATTAGTTGAGCCAGTGGTATTGCAAGGAGTACCAGTGACATCCTCTTTACCGACAATTGTGATAGAAGCTTTTGCATGAGAAGTAGCGTTATCAGCTGGGACACTGGCTAGAGTAAAATCAACTTTACCATTCAGATAGTTAAGACTACCAGCGACCATAACACCGGCTTTGGCCATGAAGTTACCCTGACCGTCATCAACGAGCTCATAATTACCTTTACCACCAGCAACGGGGTCAACAACTTTCACGCGAATAGTACCAGGGATAAGCTTACGACCAACAAGAGTACTATAATTAGTGCCATTAACGGTAACCTCTAGCTGGAAATTACCCATGCTATTAATATCCTTGTAGTTATCAGGACCCAGGTTAGGAATAACATTTCTCATGTCGGAGACACCAAGAACATCAAACCAGTAGAAAAGACCATTGGGTTGATCAAAGTCACGCTCGATAGACATAAAGCCAGCAAAAGAGCTAACATAAGAAGCAACTGAAGCATTAAAATACTGAGTGCTCAGAAGAGGAGTCTCGGCATAACCAGAGAAAGTCTTCTGTAATAGATTAGCACCATTAGTACCAAAAATATCAGCCTTCATTTCATCATTTCTCGAGAACATCTTAGCATATTCACGAGCACGAATTCTAGCGTCATCAAGAGACACTGAGCTATTTTTCAGAGCGGTCATCATCTCATCGCTCTGCATGTGTTCTAAATAATTCATATATTTCCTTCTTATTTTTTGGGTTTATTTTCCAATCTCCTGACCTAACCAAGAGACTAGTGTATCATTAGTGTTATTTATCGATTCTTCAACTTCATTGGCACTAAACTGAGCCTCCTGAAGTTCTGCCTGTTCGTCTTCAGCCGGAGTATTCTTAGCCTCTATAATAGCATTTACAGAGGTATTCGTAGCATCACTAATTGCCTGTACCGCAGCAAGGGCGGCATCTTCAATGGCCTCTACACTAGGAGCAGCCTCTTCTCCCTGCTGGAGGGGAACAAGGTTTCCATTTTCATCATAGACGGCCGGGACAACCTCTGGCTCTGGGGCGGCAGCGGCATTAACCTCAGCGAAGAACTTATCTAAGGGATTAGCAGAGAACTTCTTCTCTTCATCTTCATCCCCTCCGATCAAATCAGCAGCAGTTTCCTCACTGATAGGAGCTAAGTCAATATCATCTTCGGACACAACGGCTTTAGTATATTCTCCGTTCTCTTTATCCTTGATGACAGCGGTTTCATTGTCGATGGGAGTAATAGTCTCACCCTCAGTCTCAACAACCTCACCTTCCTCAACGGCCTTCTCAATATCAGCCTCATCAGCCTCCTCAGAGAATAAACGACACATATAGTCAGTCATATCCTCATTCTCACTGAAGAATTTAGTCTCCTCAGCATTTGAATAAGTCTTCTCTTCAGTCAGATCAGCAGCTTCTTCTTCGCTTATCGGTTTAAGGTCAATATCATCATCAGTCATTGTGGCCTTAGTATATTCACCGTTCTCTTTATCTTCAATAACAGCAGTCTCATCATCAACCGGAGTAATAATTTCAGAATCAGTTTCAACTTGCTCATTATTTTCAATGGCTTTCTCAATATCAGCTTCATCGGCTTCCTCAGAGAAAAGTCTGCACATATAATCAGTCATATCCTCATTCTCACTGAAGAATTTAGTCTCTTCAGCATTTGAATAAGTCTTCTCTCCGGTTAATTCATCAGCCTCTTCCTCACTGATAGGATTGCAGTTCATACTATCACCATCAATAACAACCTTAGTTAATTCACCATTATCTTTATCCTCGACAATAGCAGTATAATCGTCGACGGGAGTTATAATTTCAGTGTCAGTCTCAACCTCATCACCACCCTCGATAGCATTCTCAATGGCGGACTGAGATGCGTCGATATCATTACAAGCCTCACTAAAGAGACGAGTCATAAAAGCGGTGTTATCAATATTATATCTAGTTACAAAGACATCATGCTCAGAGAATTCGACCTGTTCGGGCTCTTCAATCTCCTCAGTGTCTTCAACTCCAACACTTTCGAGGAGAGAAATAGCATAATCTCTAGCTTCGGTTTCATCTTCAAAAACCTGAACACCATCAATACCAATCTCCTGAAGTCTATCCACAAGTTCTTGAGCACTTTCTTCGCTATACTCAGAAGCATCGACTATCTGGTGATTAAACGCATCTATTCCAACAACATGAAGGGGCATAAATTCCTCTTCATTAGCGGTCTCTTCACCTTCCTCGCTAAAATTCTTTGAGTCTAATTCCTGAACATCCATTTCTTCATCATCCATTGTAACCTTGGCTTGATCACCACTATTCTCGTCAGTCACAATAACAGTATTGGGTTCTTCTGTTTTCTCGATTTTTAAGTCTCCAACCTTTGCAGTTTCTTGACTTTCAATGACTTCAGAAAATAGACGCTCACAATAAGCCTGATCACTGAATATTCTCAGAACCACAGTATTATCGGTAGAAACACTGAATTCTTTCTCTTCCTCATCCTCTTCAGATCCGCACTCACAAGGATTTTGTCCACACTCTGGGCAAACATCACCCTCTGCGTTCTCTTCAACAGTAGGAGCAGGAGTTTCATCAGGATTATGATCTTCAACTTTCTCATCAGGAGCTCCAACTTGATCACCAGGAGTCACTCCATCATCTTCCATGTGCAGATAATTCTCCGGTTGGTCTGTAGGGATTTCGACACCCGCAGGATACAGATCATAATTACCATCTTCAGCTTTCTCAGCAATAGTCCGCTCACCGTTTTCATTATCGGTGATTTCAACCTTGCCTTCACCTAAGTCAACATAAGTTAACTCATCCGTGGTAACTGAACCTTTTTGTTTTGCTTCTTCAATATCTCTAGCAACCTGTGAAGTTAATTCCTCATCACCTTCAGCAGTAGCACTAAAGATTCTAGTCATAAATCTTGTATTTTCTGGATTTTTCATACTAATTATTCTATCTATTTATTTTATTTCTATATTATTATCCTTTTCTCCGATTATACCAAGAGATTTTAATTTCTCTATAATATTCTCGGGAGCATCTGGATAACGCTCTTCTATAATACCTTCAAATTCTGGCTTTGACATCGTAGTGCCTCCAAATTCGGCCCCAAGATCACCAAGAATACCAGAATCTTCCAGCCATCCCTCACGATCACCTTCTTTTTTTACTCCATGAACTTTTTTAAGAATGGCAATACACTTAGGGGTCATGTTTAGATTATCAATAAATCCACCAAAATTACCATGACTCTGCATAACTTCGGGGACTAATTCATACTCTTTGGTTACTGAAACAACTAACTTTGAAAATAAACGTGATTCTAAGAAAGCTGTACTGGAAATTTTAATCCCGCCATCTTCAGTAGCTTTTGAAAATCCACGCTCTTCTAGATCAGCTCTTTCTATTTCACTAAAGTTTTTCTCGTATAGATCCTTACTAATCTCTCTACCGGAGAATTCCTTTAGTTTTAATTCAAGGGGATCAGAAGTTGTAGAAAACTCCTTCTGAAAATCCTCTTCAAAAATTGAGCGTCTTTGTCTAGTTTGAACATCGGCTCCACAAACTTTACAATAACCCATGTCCAACTCTTCCTGGCTCAATTCATGTCCACAGTCACTACATAGGACTCGAGAAACTTCAACCTTAGGTTCCTCGCTACTAAATAATTTGCGTCTTGGGGTAGTAGGAGGAACATCACTAAATAATTTACGTCTTTCTTTCTTCATATTACTTTTCCTCCTTTAATTCTTCCTCTTCACTGGGAATATTATCTACATTCTTAAATATCTCGTCAAGAACAGCTTCAATAAATTTATTATATGCTGTGGACAACTTTTGATATCTCATTTTAGATATAAATCCTTGTTTTCTTGATTCTATTCCAGCCATTCTATAGGCCATTTGAAGATCTTGACAAGCGATTCGTAATGATTTTGAAATTGAACTAGCACCTAATAGAGTATTAATTTGCTTGTTCTTAGAAATAACATCATCCGAAATACGATTAAGAATGTATAGAACTTCTGAAGAAACCATTGATTTAAGAATTGTTTCATCTTCAGGTTTTAAATTAGGACCCATGCTTTTTAATACTTGTTTGTAGCTTATTATCATTCTACGAAACTGGAGACGCACACCAAGTTTCCTCTCTCTAAGCTGATCTCTAATTCCAGCCACAGAAAATTCCTTCTGCTCAGGCTGTTCTTTTTTCTCTTCTTCAGTAAATTCTTTCTCTACCAGACTACTCTCATCCTCTTCTGCTTTAATGTCGCTATAAAATGAAAATTCCTTTATCTTAAGCTTAGTAAACTGACCATCAATCTTTGAAGATTTTGGTAGATCAGATATATCAACACCAGCTTCTGTGGGATTCGAAAAAGTTTTTACTTTTATATTAATTTCGTCTGCTGTAGTTGAGAAAGTTCTGTCTTTAAATTCAGCTTTCTCTTTATCATCATATATAATTTCAGTAATATGAGATTCAGGACCAAAACTCGGAGAAAGAGTCCAATCTAATCCCTTAATAAGTTTTATTTTCTTGGCTACGTCGGCTCCGCCATTATTTCTATCAGAACCACTCCACCAAGCCACCACAACGAGACTATTTGCTAAGAATACACCGGATTTTAATAATCCCCGCAATCTTTTTATATTCTCAGCAGCTCTAGAATCAAAATCTTCGGGATCTAAAATGTGTACTTCTGCACTTAGGAAATTCCCTCGTTCAGTCTCTTCTATATAAAATTTCTTTACATAGTGGGTTGGAGTCGAAATTCCGTCGGCTACAAGAAGTAATTGATCTGAATCCCCAATCTTCTTTTTTATTATAGATGCATCACCTGCAGATTCAGGCATACCATCTACTCCCCTACTTTTGTGTGTTAAACAACCTAGGGTTGATCTTGTAGCTATTGATCTTTTATAATCTTCGCTCTCAAGATACTCCCTTACAGCAAGTTCGGGGATTATTGAATTATCTGCTGCACGCTGACCTAAAGGGCAACATCTAACTTTTACATCCATTCTATATTTTGTTTTAAGGTTAATCTCGAGGACACTTTTAATCCTCTAACTCTTCTATTACGTACTATTATTATTATTTATTATCTTCCACAACATACAATGCATCATAGTCGATCAGCATGTGTGGGTCAATTCCTTCTATAATTGTTTTTGTGAGAAAATTTGAGATATTAGAATACTCATTAAATATGTATGGAATTTCTACTAAGTAGATTAAGTTATTCTTACAATAATCCCTTAATTCAATATCTCTCTGTAGTTGGGCCTTAAAGTCATCCTTTGTTTTATGAAATACACTAACATATTTATAGTGCTGAACACCATTATATTCAATAATAATGTTCTTAGTAGTATTGGAAATATCTTTTAAGTAAAAATCAACTCTTATTTTACCACCACTCCTTCCAAATGTATTATCCAACCAAATCTCTCTTTCAAACTGAATACCTTGTTCCTTAAGAAAGGTATAAACCATCCTCTCTCCAGAGGACATCGACCTATTTGGATTCCCGGCCCCACATAAATGGCTATCAGGGGTTTGAAAGAAAAACTCGTCAAAAATCGGATCATATATTTCTATAGGGGTTTTTGCATTTACATAATTGACTCTGTAATATAAGTATGTTCCTTCCCCATGCACTTCATTTGCGCGGTGAACAAACTCTTCTGTGGTTAATTTAATACTTCCTCCACATCTAGGACAACCAACTCCACTAAGATGATGGCCAGCTCGTTGAAGAAATTCTCCATGAATTGGGCAAATTATTATCACATCTTTCATACGATTAATATAATTTACCTTACTATAATCATATTTATCTCCATGGATCTCTCTTGCACGTTCAATAAACTGTTCAGTTGTTAATCTAACTTTTCCAGCACAAAGTAAACAACCGTGTCCAGATAAGTGTTGAGATGGTGTTTGAAGAAATTCTCCATGAATTGGGCAGATTATTTTCACATGAGTATTTGCATTAATATAATTTACCTTACTATAATCATATTTATCTCCATGGATCTCTCTTGCACGTTCAATAAACTGTTCAGTTGTTAATCTAATATTATTAGCACACAATGGACAACCACTTCCGGATAGATGTTGAGATGGTGTTTGAAGAAATTCTCCATGGATAGGACAGATTATTATGATTTTAGTATTATTATTGACATAATTTACTTTACTATAATCATACTGATCTCCATGAATTTTTCTAGCCTCAACAATAAATTGCTCCGTCGTATGTGTTCTATGCTTACTATATAACTCCTGACCACATTTCTGACATCTTCCTCTAGTTAAAAAATTAGAAGGATTTATCTCAAAGTCACCATGTCCTTCCACTAAGCAAGTTATGATTACTTTTTCATGAGCATTTTTATACTCAGTCTTGCTATAATCAAACCTATCACCAAACTTCCTCAAACCTCTCCTTATAAACTCTTTCGTCTTCTCATCTTTCTCACTGTATTTCTCGTTTATAATTTGATTTATTTCTTCCTCACTTAAATTTTCTTTATACTCTTCACACTTACATTCTTCACAACAACAATTTTCTTCATGTGTAGCTTTTAATAATCTTTCTGTCAACAAACTCATAATTTTATTCTTTTTATATTTATTCTTAAACTCATTTTTAAAAAGGGAAGGATGTTTTTTAAGTTGCGCAATATTATACACCCTCCCCCGAATTAATTATGAGTTTAATTAGATCCGCAGTGTAATCGAATACTACAACTATTTCATTGCTGCGGATTATATTTTATCTTAACAATCCACTATAATATTCAGGGAAGTCAGTTTTTATTATTTCTGTTATTAATTCTTTTCTACTCAACCTACCAAAACCCCCTATTATAATTTCTTGGTTATTGTAGGTTATTTTGTATTTTTTCTTCAACCAGCCTAAACACTCAATCTTTACTACCTTATCTAAACCTTCATATAATACTTCTTCTATTTCTTTAAGGGTTGTTCTAGGGAGGGTAAAATCATTCTCCATAATACACCCTTCTCCTATAAAAACTGGGACATAATCTAGTTCTATTTCTCCTCGTATAGTCCAAGTATCGTCAAGGTTATATTTTTTGAGGTTTAAGAATGAAGGAAGATAGGCTACAAGAGAGACTAAAAGACTGGAAGGAAAGTAAATACCAAACCTCTTATATTCAGGGATTTTCTTTTTTATCTTAAATGCTACTGTTTTCATTTCCCTACCAAAATTCAAAGGTTATATAGTCTTTTAAAATTCGACCTATAATCCGTTCCTTTTCTTCGGCTTCTAATTTAAAGTCCCCAGTAAGTAAATAAGTATCTGGTAATATGACGGCCTTATAATTTTTTGGTAATTCTTCAGGTATTTTCCAGTCCCCATCTCTTAAAATATCAAAACTTTTCTCTGCCTTTTCTATGGAGCTGGGAATAAATACTGCTACCTTTGATTTATAGGCTGGACAAAAATCAGAAGCAAAAGGACGAGAAAATCTAGTTAATGAAGATATTGGTTTTCGTCTTATATCCTCTACTACCAAATAACCAAAATAAATCTTCATAGCCTTTGTTTTTTAATTAGATCCGCAGTGTAATCGAATACTACCTCCCAAAAAGGCTGCGGATTACAAAATAATATTAAAAGATATGAATTAATTGAATGAAGTTCCCTAAGATGCCGAGGTTGTTAAATATATTAGTGATTGGTTGGGTGTAATATAACTGAAACTCTGTATTAATCTTTACCCACGACATCCTAACTTTATCTATATATTATTTTGTGGATGTGGTTTTTACTGTTGAACTTGGGGTGTAATCGAATACTACAACCTTTTATTTCTGTTGCCCCAAGTTAGTTATTAGAAAGGAGATTTTTTTTATATTAGTTTAAAATATTCCAACCTTCTTTGCATTCTTTAGATATTCATAGTGACTTTTTAAATCACCATGTCTATCCTTTTTTATCTGTTTTAGTTGGAGAGGGTCGGTTTTTGCTCCAACAACTTCTCTTCTAAATACACTTTTACCTACATTTGGTCTACTTTCAAAAGCCTTAGTAAAACCACTTGGCATCATTGAATTAATACCCTTTGGATTTCCTACCTTCGTGAAAAATTGTTTGGCTTGATTTGGATTAACATAAGCAAATTCTCTCTGGGCATATTCGTATCCTTCACAAAATGCACGTTCCAAGAGTTCATCCAAGTCTTCATTTCCTGTACTATAAAGCTTCTCATCATAGTACTCATCATAATCACTGTACAATTTAGTTATTTTCATTATCTCTTTACTTTCACATACAGGGATTATTGTTATTTTCACCTATTACCCCCCCCCCTGTATGCTATTTTTAACAAAGGGAGAGATAATATATATATCTTAATAAGCGATAGTTATTACATAAGAATCAATCCACTTAAACGCGTCTTGTAGTGAATCTGTTTCATATTTTATTTCAAAGTTTTTCTTCCCAAAGAGTCTATTTACTCCTCTACTAATTAATGCAAGGGGAGCAGTTTCGTGAGTTACTTTAAATACTCTATCAGTAGAATTAACAAACCAACTTATAGTAAAATACTCAGATCCTCCAGTGATTGCAATAACTGCTCTTTCTTCTTCGGCGTGTCTTATTGATGTAGGCTCTTTGCCTGTTCTAAGTTGTTTTAGTATATTTTCTTTTCCACATAGATTAACACTAGTTCCCCTTTGGGTATCATAACTAGTGTAAATTTTATCTTTTACACTAAACTTATTACATATCGTAAAATATCGTAATAAATCCTCTGGTAGCTCTATTTCGTAATTTCCTTTATCTGGTCTTGTTGTATTTAAATTTTTACATAACCAATCTGCCAGATCCTTGTTGTGTCTGGAAAATAAACCAAACTCTTTTTGCCTTAATATTCTCATACTCTTCTCTTCTCTTTTGTTTTAGATCTAGGAATCCACATTAAAGGGTAGACTTAAAGTCATTCCTAGATATTACTTTATTTAGTGTTTGATACGTCTAGTTGCATATTTCTTGGCATACTCTTCCTCAGACATTTCGCCTTTTGCAACCTTAGTAGTATCTCTATCTTTCTCTATCTCTTGATCATGTAAACCACTGGGATATTTCTCAGCCTTATCACTTCTCTTTTTATATAGGTGATGATTCAGGGCAGTTAAACCAGCTCCAACTGCGGCTCCACCAGCGGCACCAATAGCAGCACCTTTTCCAGTTTTGCCAAGTGAAGATCCAGCAAGAGCACCAACACCAGCACCAACAGCGGTCTCGGCCGGAACAAGAACCTTAGCAACTCTTTTAGTATTCTCTTTATTAGCCTTTTTTCTAACCTCAGGATCCTCAGAGCTCATATCTTCTACATTCTTATATTTCTCCGGGTTCTTTCTATAAGACTTTCTCTGAGCTAGAATAGTATCTCTATCATATTTACTAATACCAAGCTCTTTCATCTTTCTATTGGACTCTCTACGCTCTTTTCTTTCATCCTTACCAAACTCTCTCTGAGCATATTCATAACCATCACAAAAAGCTCTTTCAAGAAGTTCGTCGAGCTCATCATTACCAGTGCTATATAATCTAGTACTTAGTCTTTCGATTTTCATAACTTTCTACGGATAACTTTCTTTGCACCCTGTTTAATAACTTTTGCACCAGCAGCAAAGTCCTCTTTTGCTTTCTCAGTCATTCCCTTAATACCCTTGGCAGCTTCTCTTCTTGCCTCTTTTGTTAAAGGAATACCTTCATCAACGAGTTTCTTTCCTTTTTCCATTGTCTTTTCGTACTCGGATTTCTTGGCGTAAGAATTATTAATTTTATAACGCTTTCCACTCTTATTACTAGTTTCAACTTTAGTGGAATTGATAAGTTTCTTGCCCTCTTCTTTTAAGTTCTGACCTTTCTTATCGATAGCATTTTCACCAAGTTTAGCAACACCGGCGAGAGTACCGGCACCAACAACAGCAGTACCTCCTACACCTGCGGCAACCTTAGCCCCAGTATGTTTCTTCTTCTTAGGTTCTTCAGCTTCTTCCTCTTCAGCAAATTCTCTCTGTGCATATTCATAACCCTCACAGAAAGCACGCTCTAGGAGTTCATCTAGTTCGTCATTACCAGTACTATAGAGTCTCTCCTCCTCTTCCTGGACATTCTCGCTGTAAAATCTTTCAGCAAATTCTCTTCCGTTAATCATAATTCTCTTATTGTTTATTTTTTTTAGGAAGTATATTCTTCTCTCCCGTTAGTCATATTATTAGCCCAATCTTTCTTTTCACGTCTTAGGGCCTGTTTCTTTGCATATCGTAGACGTTTATTATAGTGGTTTACTTCTTCAACCTCTTTCTGACGTTTATTAGTAGCACCTAGAGCAAGAGTACCAGCACCGATAGCAGCAGCAATAGCAACATTTTTTTTACCACCGCGTTTCACAAGTTTCTCGGCAATTCTTTTGGCTTCTCCTTTTCCTTTTTTTCTTATGATCTTACTGGCTATGTGTCCAGCAGCACCAGCACCAGCTCCTGCAATTGCTCCCGCACCAGCAGCACTCACAATCTTTCCGACTCCCGGTTTTTTCTTTTCTTCTTCAGCCAGGATATCCGAGTCTTTAGCTCTTTTTAGGTTGTCAGTATCATCCCACTTTGTAAAATTCTTAGTTCTTAGGATTAACATGATTTTAATGGGTTATACGTATTATTCTCGGAGTCTAATTCTTGTTTTGAATTTTCTACCCCTTCAGTAAATGTTTTTTCTTTAATATTTTCTTCGTCGTACATAATAAAAGCTATTTCGGCATAGCTACAGGATCTACACCTTTTGATCTAGTTTTATATAATCCAACGTTTTTAGGAGTGTCTTCAAGGTTCTGCATTTTTTGGGTCTGAATTCTTGTTTTATCTTCATGCATATCCTTTTGCATCTCCATTTTCTGTAGTTGTTGGATTTGTTTCATTCTAGCCTTTGCCGCATCTGCCTCTATTTTTTGTTTTGTTCGTTGGTTAATCATGATCTGTCTTTGCATTCTCATATTTTCCAACTGTATATCTCTAGGGGTTAATTGCTGCGGTTCTTCTACGGCTGCAAATCTTTTCTGTCGTATTATTTTCATATACCAAGCCCTCCATTCTTTTGTTCTGGGGTTTGCTGCTGAAGAATAGACGGATCAATACCAAGTTGTTCAAGCTGACTATTAACTTTAGCTTTGGCAACTTGTATATATTGTTGTAAGGTCTCTTCGTTTATCAGATTCTCGGTATTCGGATCTATGTCTTTAAGCAGATTATGTACGTAAGTTAAGTATGCCTCAGGATCTATCAGAGGAGAAGCAAAGTCTAATGTTTGTAAGGAGGTTTGTAGGATATTTGAAATTCCCTGTACCAAACCATTAATACTCTCACTCTGGTTGATCTGATTATTATATTCTACACTAGTCTTCTCTGATATGTGAAGTTTAATAAGTCCAGGATCAAGTTCATTCCCGTAAAGAGTAGAATATATAGCACAGACCAGATTAGTTACCGAATCCTTTATACCAGCCATAAAAGCAGCGACTCTAGAATTGGCTCGTTCAGATTGTTGGAGAACCTGCCATTTCGAGCCAGAAGTTGAGTCGATAATAGTGGCTGGAAGACCTAAAGGACCAAGAACATTATTTTTACATTGGTCTAAGGTCTGCATAATGTCTAGAAGCTTATCACTCAACTTATCTAACGGCAACATACTATTCTTTCCGCCGAGTGTTGAGTTATAATCCGGAATAAATTTGGCAGACTGGGTTAGAGTATTTTCTATAAAGCTGACAACATCGAATTGAGAGGTTAAGAAAGAACTTATCTCATTCGTATTATTAGCCAGTTTTGTAGCTCTAGCACACAATTCATTAGCAGTTTCGAGGGGTACTGATTTATCGAACTGAAGGAGGAATAATTGGACGGAAGTAAGATCACGTAAAGAAATAAGAGAAACTAGCAATTCTTTAATCACTAATTCCTTCACTTTTATAATCAAACTATAAAATAACGGTTCTGATGCCATATACGACTCTTTTCTCGTTACTTTATCTCGTGTTCCTTTCTGTCCCTTCCCATCTTTCGGCTTCTCTAACCACTTCTTATTTTTATCTTTCCAATCCGGCGCAAGATCATTCACTAGACGAAGATTTGAAGAAGCTATATAGATCATTTCTCGCTTTGGGATCTCATAAATTACATTGTCTTCACCCCTTGCTAAAAATACTTCCTCTGTATCCTCTCCCTCTTCTCCACGCTTTCTTTTTATAACAACAGACAAAGGATCAAATAACTCTTCTACCCTAAATCTCTGGTGTCCAAGCTCATCCCTCGTAGTTCTTAACATACTATAATAACCTCCATAAAAGACATAATCCTGTATATGATCTCGTATAAAATCAAATATTCGTATATCTTTTACTAAGACATCATTAATTCTCTGAGTTTTAGTTTCATCCTTATTTCCTTCCTCATCTAAAATCGTAACTAGCTGAGCTCCATTAGAATCATCAGCTAAAAAGTTTATTATATAATCAGCAAAGAAATTAGTAGCTAACTTCGAAATATCTAAAAGCTGATAACCTTTTAACTCCGACATTTTCTCATAATAAGACGATAATCGGGATGAGGGCATGTAATTTCCTAATAATGGCGACTTTCTATCCATATTATCAAAAATTCTGGATTGAGTAGTGCCACCTATAGGAGAATATCCACTAGAACCATAAACGTTAGACCTTAGTGCAAAACGTCCCGATCCTAAAGCAAATGACCCGAATATCTTTTGTACTAGGTTTTCGTTTTCTCTCTTCATAATTTAATTCCATATAATTTTTAAGGACTCACACAAATTTAATAGAGAGTCCGGTTAAAATAAAATGTAAAGAACAGCAATTTTCTCTACATATATAAGGGTTTGATAAAAAAGTGGGTAAAATAAGTGGTCGGAAGCGTTTTGTTAATTAAAAAAATCCCTAAAAATCACTAAAAATACCCCCAAAAAACCAAAAATAAGTGGTCGTAAAAAATTGAGGGTCTGGAATGGGAGTGGAATGGGAATTTAAACTTGCTCTAAAATAAAGTTTAGCGAAGCGATCTAAACTTGAATATAGAGCGAATGAAGGGTGAGAGAAGGCCTTCCCGGGGCCACAATCCTATTTCGCTCAGTCTGACGACTTTCGCTACATTAACGGATTGAACCCCTTCTCTCACTCACTTTCTATCTCCTCCTAAAAAATCCTAAACCTCGAGTGTCTCTCGGTTTTTAACGGATTTTTCTTAACGGAGGAGGAAAGAAAGAATTTTAGAATGAGACCCCTATTGATTTTATGGAAAAAGGGAAAGGGTACTTACATATATAGTGACGTAAGTTTTTTAGATTGAAATTGGGAAAATGCAGTTATAATGACATAAAAACCTAATAAATGAAAAGTTAAAGTTATCCATTCCAGACCACTCCAAAATAGGTCTGGAATGGGGATAAAATAGGAAAGAATAATATAACGTAGATTTGTAATAATCTGCAAAATAAAATAAATTGATATGACAGAATATGATGATTTTAATGAAATGGATAGTAAAATGAATATTATCCATATTGATGTTCCGGAGGGTATTGAGTATATAAGTGAATGGAAAGAATATACATTACCTCCAGAACATTCTATTTTAGATAAAACTATTTGTGGTTGTGGTTTTACCGAATATTGTCTTAATAATAATATTCCAACTATTTTATGTTCTCCCAGAAAGAAATTATTAGAGAATAAAGAAGAACAACATAATAGTGAAGAAGGTAGAAAAAGAGGGTTAAGTTGGGTGTATTATTTTAGAAATGACTATGAGAATAACATAGAATTTGATGGTAGTAAAGAAATAAACACTCCCTTCGGTAGATCTTCATCCAACTTTCTTTCAGAAATTCAAACACAAGAGAATTTAGATGAGATAGAGAAAGATAAGAGGGTGATGTATATAAGTAAGATAAAGAATGAGTTAAGAGAATATGTTTGGAATTGTAAAGAAAATAATACTCCCTTTAAAATTATTGTAACTTATGACTCCCTTTATCATGTCCTTAGTGTATTATCTAACTATTACTCCTCTGATGAATTTTATTGTATTGTAGACGAATTCCAATCAATTTTCATGGATGCCTCATTCAAAGCTACCGTTGAATTAGATTTTGTAGAGGATTTAAAGTTATGTAAAAATGTTCTTTACCTATCAGCTACGCCAATGTTAGAGAAGTATCTCATTCAATTAGAGGAATTTAAAAATCTACCTATGTATAAGCTTATTTGGCCTGAAAATAGAATAGAAAAGGTTAGAACAGAACTTAGGGTAGTGAGAAGTATAAATAATGAAATAAAAGAATTGGTGGAAGATTATAGAAATGGTAAAGGAAAAGAAAAAGTATTACCCACCGGAGAAATCAAATACTCCAGAGAACTTGTTATCTTTGTCAATTCTATCAAATCCATCTGTGATATAATAAAGAAATGCAACCTAACTCCTGATGAAACTAATATTATTTGTGCTGATTCTGGAAAAAATATAAAAGCCCTAAAAAAAGTTAAACATCAAGTTGGTAATATTCCTACTTATGGTCAATATCACAAAATGTTTACTTTATGTACAAGAACAACATACTTGGGTGCTGATTTTTACTCTACTAATGCTTTTACTGTAGTCTGTTCGGACTGCAATATCCAAACTATGACTGTTGATATCTCTTTAGATTTACCACAAATTTTAGGTAGACAGAGATTAAAAGAGAATGTGTTTAGGAATGAAGCTCTACTATTATACAAAGCAGAGACAAAAAAGATGGCTATAATAAATGAAGATAGACTGGTAAATGATGAAAAAGTAAAAGAAAAAGAAGAGAAAACACTAGAAATGCTGAAAGGATATGAAACGATGACAGATATCCAAAAGGAATTATGTGCAGAAAAGTGGGCTAGGGATGATAAATTATATGAGAAAGATTATATAGGTGTTTCTAAGCGTACAGGAAAAGCAACATTTAATTTCCTAGTTAAAATAGCTGATCAAAGAGCTTATGATGTTTCCCGGAGAGAATATATAGATGAGATAACAATTAAAAGAGGAATTGAGAGTATAGGTAGTGCAAACGTAGTAGTAAATGAAAAAGATAATATTACAGAAGCCATTAAATATTTTAGAGAGGAGTTTAATAGAGATAATAATTTTGTTAGGAGAATGAAGATGTTATGTGATTGTTATTTTGCCGATTCTAATTTCTTTACTGACTATGACAAAATCTTACAAACTATTATTCCTAGAGAATACTACAATTATATTAATCTTCTTGGTTTTGAGAGAATTAGAGCATTAAAGTACCAAGAATTAGATATACAAAGAGAAATAGTAAATATTGATTTCCTCAAAAAAACCTCTCTTCCATCTCTCTTTATTGTTGGTTCAAGGTATTCTAAGAAACAAATAAAAGAAATGTTAAGAAAATATTATGAAGAGAATAATATAACCAAAACTCCGAAGGCTACTGATCTTGGAGAATATTTTAATCTTAAACCTATTAAATTAAAATTAGACGATGAATGGGAACATGGCTTTGAAATAATAAGTTTAAAGGAGGAAAGTGTATGATTTATGTAATGAGAAGTGCAGCTTTTAAGGGTGACAGCTATGAAACTATAATAAAAATAGGATATACTGGAGAGAAATCAAAGAAGTCTAGATTTGACTCATACTTAACAGAAAATCCTACCATAAAGGTTCTTTACTTAATTCCTTACGGTACAACTAGGGACGAGAAGAATTTACATAGACATTTTAAACAGTATCTTCTTTACGGTAATGAATGGTTTAAAGATGTCCCAGAGATAATTGAATTCTTTGAAAACCATAAAACCAAAGAATCATTAAAAGAATTAGAGATGTGGAAATTATCAAGTGTTCAAAGAAGGAAAAGTTCTGAAAATAGAAGGGATAATAAAGATAAAATTCCTCTTATTAATGTTTCTGTTAATATTATACTAAGAGGAGAATTAGATAGAAAAAGAATAAAAGAACTTGAATGCTATTTGTGGTATAGATTAGATGATTTTTGGGATATTATAAGGGAAGAGTTTGGTGAGTATGAGGAAGAAATAAGAAGAGGTATAGAAGACATAAACATAGAGATTAATAATTCTAATGCCTATACAGAAATATATGATCATCTTATATCCGAGTTTAATAAAGATAATGATTTTACACGAAGGATGAAGATGTTATGTGATTGTTATTTCGAGAATCCTGAATTTTTTACTGATTATGCTAAAACTCTTCAAACAATTATTCCTTTAACTTATCAAAACTACATAAATACTCTAGGTTTTAAGAAGATAAGAGCCTTAAAATATCAAGAATTAGATATACAAAGGGAGATATCAATATATCAGTCTCTTAATCCCACATCAATTATGTCCCTTTTTAGTATTGGATCGAAATACTCTACTCAAGTAATAAAAGGGTTGTTAAGGAAGTATTATGAAGAGAATAATATAACTAAAACTCCTAAAGCATCTGATCTAGAAAATTATTTTAATCTTCGTCCCTGTCAATTTATAGACAAAGAATTAGGAAAAAAGGTTAATGGATTTGAAATTATTGGTTTAAAGGAGAAATAATAAAACCCTTATAAATAAAGTTGATTTATTTAATATGATAATAAGATCATTTATTATGGACAAAATAAACGAAAACAACTTAAATTCAAGAAAACAATGAGCTGGGAAGATAAATGTAAAATGGTATCACTGCTTAATGAAAGAAATTATAAAGAAGCAAAGGCTCGCTACTCTTAACAAACCACTTAAATCCGATAAATAATGACAGACCGAGAAAAAATATTAGCCGAGATTGAACGGCTGAAAGCGAACTATGTTCCGAAAGTAAATGAAGAATATAGAGGGTTTGCTGAACATCTCTTGGATATTATAATTGATGACATCAACTCCCTCCCCGTCAAATATCAGAGTGAGGACTTAGATGTAGAGATCAACCTCAAATACAAAAGCAATAATGCACTTATGATGCCAATTGGGGATTTTCGAGAGTTAATTCTTCACTTTACCGACTGGCAGAAATCTCGGGTTATCAACGAGGCTTGTGAGTGGCTTCAAAAACACATAAATGATTACCTCGTGCATGGTCGTGATATTGACTTTTTGTACGATGACTTTAAAAAAGCAATGGAAAAGGAGGACTAAAAATGACAGACCAAGAAATAATTTATAAAGCAATTAGTGAAGTGGTAAATACAGATAAACCAAGTGAATTTGCTGCTCACAATAGCACATGCTATACTATCGCCAAATATGTGTGCGAAAAGTTACGGGAAGAACTAAACCCACTCCCAACCGAGCAGCCGAGCGAGGACTTAGAATATCTTGCTACGTCTTTAGAAGAGACTATTGGCACATCACCTCATTCAAGAGAAACAATTATCTCTTATCTGCAACAAGCTGCCGACTGGCAGAAAAAGAGAATAATTGATAAAGCTTGTGAGTGGCTAAGGATGTGCGTTGATGTGGCTAATCAGATTGTGGAAGACTTTAAAAAAGCAATGGAAGAATAAAAATGAGTAGAGAGATACTTTTCAGAGCCCGACGCCTTGACAACGGGGAGTGGGTTTACGGAGATTTATACCATCAAAAGATATGTGGCAGAATCTCGCCTACTATCCATACCACGGATTATACTGGAGGTTGTGTTATTCCGGAAACCATTGGGCAGTACACGGGGCTGATCGACAAAAATGGCAACAAGATTTTTGTGGGTGACATAATAAAATGCAACAACATGATTGAAGGGTATAAGTATATCGGTCTTGTTGATTGGGACAAGTGCAACCCATCAATGTGTATCCGTTACAAATCCAAAGGCCGGGTTATCCATGTAGAATACGACTTTATCCATTGTGGGAATATGATTATAGAGCTTTTGGGAAACATCCACAACAACCCCGAACTGTGGAAGAATGCAAATTTTCATAAAACAAAATAATAGGAGATAAAAATGAGTATACAAGAAGAAAAACAATTAGTATTAAGAGATCTTTGTGCAAGAGTTCCGCATTCTCAGTTTGTAGATATAGACGGAGAGATTAAAAAATTAATAGCTATATCTAATACTTTTATCCATTTTTCAGATCTTACTGATGATGATTTAGACGGTATTTTTGATCTTGACTGTTGTGTTGTTAAACCCTATCTTCGTCCAATGTCTTCTATGACGGAGGAAGAGAAGAAAACTTATGAATCATTTATTATTGGTATTTCGAGTGATGAAACTGGTGCTTGGGAATTAACTGATTGGCTCAATAAGAATCACTTTGATTATCGTGGGTTAATTGAGAGGGACCTAGCGAAGCCATTGGAAGAGATAAACAATAAATCAGAACAAAAAAAATCTAATCAATGAGGACAATACTTTTTAGGGCTAGATGCATTAATAATGGACAGTGGGTTTATGGATACTACTCATGTGATAGTGGTAAGTATCATTTTATTAAATCCATTGATGATTACCTTGATTATCGTATTGATCCATATACTCTTGGGCAGTATACAGGATTAATAGATAAGGATGGAAATAAGATCTTTGAGGGTGATATTATACAGTTCTATAAAACATCTGCTTATGTAATCTTCAGGAGTGGTGAGTTTTGTGCTATTGATAATAATAATACTGGCTATTTTATTATTCAGAGTGATGTTAGAATTATCGGAAATATTCATGATAACGAAGAATTATTAGATAAATAGAAACCCCTCAAATCCTTATATATGTGAAGAAATTATTTATGTTCTTTGCATTAGAGAATAAGAAAATGACATTAAGTTGTGATGCTCTGGTGATGGAATGGTAGACATGAGGGACTTAAAATCCCTTGCCTGTAAAGGCGTGTGGGTTCAACTCCCACCCGGAGTACCATTATATAAAATACTACTGCTAAAGTAGTATTTTTCTCATTTCCTTATATATGTTATGAAAAAATTAATGAAATCTGTAGTAATTAATACTTGGTGTGGTATACCAGATAATTTGAAGGATGTCAACGATGATGAGGATTGGTGGGTAACCCAATTTCATTTTCTACCATTCATTATGTATCAACTATGTGACGAAAATAAAATAATCTTTGGGTGGTTGTTTTGGTCTGTATCAATAAGATGGCCCCGTAGAGATGAATAGGTTAAATAAAAAGTTAAAGAATTATATTAGATTATACTGAAGAAGATCAACTCCATCATGGAGAAAGATGTAAAATACTATTAAGAGATTAGTAGTATTTTTTTTTCGCCTTTATTTCCTTATATTTGAAATAAAAAAATTAAAAGAAAATATGAAAAATATCTTACCAAAATTGCAAGCACAGTTTGATAGAATGTGTGCGACAGGTAAATTATTTCAAAGTAGTATTTCTGGTCATGAGTTAGCGGATACATATTTGCTCGGTTTTGTCGAGGATCCTGTTTTTAGAGATCCTGAGAGTTCTGTGCATAATTGTAATTCCTGCAAGAACTTCATACACCGCTATGGTACTATCTTGGCCATTGATGCTGACCTTAATATTATAACTCTGTTTGATATTCCCGATATTGACGAGGAGTATAAGGAGTCGTTTAATTTAATGTCGGAAGAGCTTAGAGAGGCACCAATCAAAGGTGTTTTTGTAGAGACTTATGACAATCTTTCTGAGAAATTATGTTATGAGAGGCCTATAAAGAAAGATCAAGAGAAATACTGGTTAGGACTTCAGAAAAATGTGAAGTGCTATACAGAAGAAGAGGCTAATAAATTTGGTGTAGTAAAGCCAAATGAAATCAGAGAGTTTTATCATCTTTCTGTTCAGATTCCTCGACAGTTCATAGATTTTAGTGGAAGCAGTGTGGAGGCAATACAGGGAAGATATTACGATTCTTTCATGGTTTTCAAACGGACTATGGAAGAGATACCACTCGACACAGTTTATCTTGTCAGAGATCTCATTAACCAAGGATCACTTCTCGATGGGGATGCACATCTTCATAAGATTGAGGGTATTATTCCAATGCTCATAGAATATCAGAAAGTACCAGTAGATAAGCGAGAAATCTGGTGTTGGGTAAAGTCGGTTGGGTTCAAATATGCCAAGTTCAAGAATGAACTTATTGGTGTATTATGTACTGAGCTGGCCGAAGGTAGGGAATTGAATGAGGCATGTAAAGCCTGGAACATTAGAGTTGATCCAGCTAATTATATGAAAGCCACAGCCCCTATCACTAAAAAACAAATTGAGGAGGCTAGAAAATTTGTAGTAGATAACGGTTATGAGGAATCGTTTTCTCGGAGATGTGCTACTATTGAGGACATCAAAGCTTCGGACATTCTTCATATCAATTCCGGAGATGGTACTATTAAGAAAGTATCTATTTTCGATGATGTGAAGCCAACCCATACTCTCCATAAAAGAAGTGAATTCGATAAGGTTGAGACGGTTGGAATAGAGAAGTTTATGTCAGATATATTACCAACTTGTACTTCGGTTGAGGTATTTCTTCTTAACCAGCACAAGAGAAACATGGTAACTCTCACAACTTCCGAAAATCCGGATAGTAAACCAATCTTTAAGTGGCCGAACAACTACTCTTGGACTTATGCCGGAAATCTAGCCGGTAAGTCTCAGATTAAAGAAGCTGTTAAGGCGGCAGGTGGTATTGTAGATTCTCCGTTCCGTTTCTCGATTATGTGGAATGAAGATGGAAGGGATATTGTAGATCTTGACGCTCACTGTGTTGAGGGAAATAAAAACTATGAGATCTATTATGGGAATAGGAAAGTTCTATCTCCCCTCGGAGGAACTTTGGATGTAGATATGATTCGTCCGGCAACAAAAGGAGTAGAAAATATCTACTACGAATCTATACCGAATGGACAATTTAAGTTCTTCATCCGCAATTATGATGGTGGGAAACATAAGGATTGCCGAGCAGAACTCTACATTGACGGAGAGACTTATAGTTACTACATTAACCACAAGATATGCAGTGACGAACTCATTGCTGTTGTGACTATTGAAAATAGTGTCGTGGTGAACATAGAGCAATCTAAGTATCTCACCGACAGTAACGCAACGAGCACTGAGATTTATGGTCTAGAGACTAATCAGTTCCACAAAGTAAATCTTATCTGCCTTTCTCCTAATCATTGGGAAGGAAAGGTAGGAAATAAGCACTACTTTTTCATGTTGGAGGGATGTAAATCTCCTACTAAAATCAGAGGTTTCCATAATGAGAACTTGATTCCGGAACTATTTGCTCACCGAAAAGTCATGGAGGTTTTAGCAAATACAACGATGGTGGAGTCAACCGATAATCAGCTTTCAGGGCTTGGGTTTGATGCTACTGTTCGAGATGAAGTAATTGTGAGACTTAAAGGATCACATAATAGAGTATTAAAGATTCAATTTTAAAAAGCTTATTCTTGCTCTAGGATTTAAAATCACTAAAATATAAGAAATATGTACAAAAAAGCTGCAAAATTAAAACTCAGATTTAATTCTCCTAAGGGATTATTATCTGTTGAGCAATTATTCGACCTCACTACATCAGATCTAGCCAATCTCATTAAGAAGGTTAATGCTGAGATCAAAAAAGAGGAGAGGGTCGATGATGATTTAGCCTTCTTAGAGGGAAAGGATGAAGTAACCTCTCTAAATGTTCTCAAATTTGACATCTTGAAGGATATTTATCTTACTAAATTGAAAGAGAGAGATGATGCTGCAACTGATCAAGAGAAGAAGGATTATCGACAGAGAATTGCTGAGATTATTAAGAAAAAGAAAGATCAGGAGTTGGAGAATTTATCCATCGAGGAGTTGGAGAAAAAGCTAAACGAGTAATTGTTTTTTGTTTTCGGGAGGTTAGGGATTATTTTCTAACCCCCTTTATTTTAGTTAAACATACACAATGAAAGATGGATGAAAAAGAAAAATCATTATTAAATATTGTATTATTAGATCTTCTTCCTTATGATACTAAGGTTGCAATAGATTTTAAAGAGTATTTAGAGTGGTTACCTGACGGGGAACCCTACAAAGAGAAGCTAGAATTTGCCCTTAAACACCGAGGAAAAACTATAGAAGACATATCAAAGGAGCCTAATATATTATATTCATATCCATGTAAGGGAAGATTCGGAATGCTTAGGGGATATGAAAACGAAGAATATGGAGTTCCGGTTGAGTTTATTAGACCATATCTCCGCCCAGTTTCAGACATGTCAAATGAGGAAATTTGCACATTATTTAAGATTCTTGAGATAGATATAGATGGTAATGATGAGAATTGGATAAAAGTAAATGATTGTTTGGGCATAGAGTTCTTCTTTCCTACTGGAAAGTTTATAGGAGATGTTGCAAAATCCTATGACTATCTTAATTCAATTCATATTAACTACAGGGGCCTTGAACTAGCTTTAGAAGCCCCAAAAAATATGTATAATAAATGACAGAGGAAAAGAAACAAACATTAATAAAGGTTTTATAATGTTCCTTTTCCATGTTTAAAATGTCCCTTCGATTGTTATGAGAAAAATTAATTAATATGATTGTAGATATTAAACTGCGAGAAAATGCCTTAGATAGACTTAGGCAGAAATGTAGAGAATGTCTTCCAGAGGAGAATGAAGAAGATAGGGAAAAGTATCTGAAGGATGCTGTACCTATTCTTTATGACTATGATAGTGTCCGGATTGATGAAGGAATTTTTAACTTACCTAATAGTATATACTATCATATGTTTATTGAAGGTCTCGAAAATAAAAAACCAAGTGATTATGATGTCTTATTCTTTGATGATTGGTTGGGAGATAAAGAACCTTATGGTCTTGCAGATAACATTGAGCAGATAAAAGAATATTTATCTCCTTATTATGAAGATAAAGAACATAATTATTTTATCAATGTATATAGAGTTGATTGGAATCCAGAAAATAAGGGTAAAACTGGGGGATTTAGACCATATAAGTGGGGACCTTATTTGGGAACATATAATCAAATAGATGAGTGTGAATACTATGATGATTGTGAGTTTCCGGAAGATTATCAAGGTTATTTAATTCATTTTCATGTTTATATGATTAATTAATACCTAGTTTTAAAGATAACTAATTATAATTAATATGGAAAATAGTAAAAAAACAGTTTAGGTCACAGTGGACAACTTTTGGGGAATCATGTAAACTTGTTGATGCAGGTCTTCCTAAGGAGACGGCAGATATGTGGTATGATCTAATGGATGGTGATGAACCAGAAGATAAAATAGCATATCTAGATGTAGATAGGTGGCTTGTAGAGAGTTATGAAACATATCCATGTTGGTCTTTGGGTTCACTAATGATATTATTACCAAAGATAAAAAATGAGGATGAAAATGAGTGTTATCCTGTCATAACTCAAGAAGTGGGTACTTCCAAATGGCATTGTATCTATACTGGCACTTCACTTCATACAACAAGTAGGTATGATACACCTATAGAAGCCATTATTGACATGATATTATGGCTTTTAGAGAATAAAATGGAGTTAAATATTCCAACCGTATAACTCTTAAGAATGACAAAGATGACAACGCAAACACAAGAAATTATTTTAAACGAAAGTAATACTGGTTTTACATTTGATGGTAATTACTATAACTGTTCATATATTATTGAACGTGATAAAAAATTAATTTTACAGGAAGCAGATATATCACATCCGGAAAATATAGAAAAATTATACGTAAGAGAGTCATTATCACCTCGTAAAGTACATATATATCTAGGTGAGGCTGGTGATCCTGTAGCAATTATGATTATTTATACTATAGATTATAAAAATAAAGGTGAGGGTAGTAGATTAGCATGCGGTGATTATTATATTATAGAAATACATGATGATAGTAGTAAGATTTTACTTCCTCATTTCTATCAGGCCAGTATCTGTTGGTGATTATAAATCAATATAATGGGAATAACACTCACCTCAAATCCTTATAAATGTGAAAAACTCAAATAAAAATTAAAGAATAAAAAAATAATAACAATATTGCGGGGTGGAGCAGTGGTAGCTCACTAGGCTCATAACCTAGAGGTCGTTGGTTCGAATCCGGCCCCCGCTACTAATAAAATAACAAATATGAAAAAATTGTTATTAATTTTAACGTTATTCGTTTGTTGTGGATGTAGTAGTAATACAGAACAACAGCAGAGTGAAAAAGTAATTGACATTTCCAACGACGGGCGGTTTGAGGTTGTCAGAATAGGCAATCATCAATATATCTTATATCGAACTGGATATAAGGGTGGAATATGTCACTATCAAGACTGTGATTATTGTCATGGTCGACGTTAAAAAAAGTGCATCCCTCATCAATAGGGAAGGCAATCGAGGGTCCTATAGGCAAGATCTTATAGGTCCCTTGCTGTTCGGAAAGATGGCAGAGTGGTCGAATGCGGCGCTCTTGAAAAGCGTTGATCTGCGAGGATCCGGGGGTTCGAATCCCTCTCTTTCCGCAAATATAAATTGTTCTGTAGGCCAGTTGGATAGACCGTCAGATTTTGGTTCTGAATGTCGCTGGTTCGAGTCCAGCCAGAACAACAACTATGACTATGTGCGCGAGTGGCTGAAACGGGCGGTCCGCAAAACCGTTAGGGAGACCTCACGTTGGTTCGAATCCAACCATAGTCACTAAAACGGGTATTAGCGAAGTTGGTATCGCGCTTGGTTTGGGACCAAGAGATCGCAGGTTCGAGTCTCTGCATACCCGACAATTTTCAACAAATCATGTTTTTTGTTTTAATAAATCCTTTCATACTTTGGTCATAATTTGTTTGTATTTAGGAGGTTATTAAAACATATGTATATTGTTTTGTTTTCAGACACTGGGATAGTCTTCGGGCTATTCTGGTGTTTTTTTCAAAAACCCTTCAAACCCCTTATATATGAAAAATAGTTCGCTTTTTGTTCTTTTTCTCTTCTTAACCCCTGAAATCCTTATATATGAAATAAAAAATCATAACACAAATAGAAAAACTGATGAGATGGTCCGTTCGTCTAGTTGGCCTAGGACGTAAGATTTTCATTCTTAAAATCGCGGGTTCGAATCCCGCACGGACTACAACGCTTTGGTAGCTCAAAGGCAGAGCGATTGACTGTTAATCAATAGGTTGGGATATCGTAATTCCCCCAAAGCGCAAGAATATAACATCATATTTGGTGTTATATTTTTTTTTATTTTTTATATCATAGTAAAAGATTCATTGTTTGAAAAACAATTACCTTATCAATCTAATATAATAAATAAAAAAAAGAGATAATAATACTATCTCTTTTTATTCTCTCCATTTCCACAATTGTATTTTATTTTCATTTAAATGATCTATTATCTCTAATAACTGATCCAATTCCCTTCTTCTATTGATTATATCTATTTTTTGTTGATTTATTTCATTTTTTAGAATTCTTATCTTGTTTTTTAGATTATGTTCATGGCGTAAGATAAGTTTATTTATTCTCTCATTTAAGTGTTCTTCTGTTAATGAAAAAATCCAACCTGTATTATATGGAACTGGAACAATATTGTCTTTACTTTTCAAAAAAGCAATAGAACCGCTATTACTTTTCACTGGCCTAACTCTACCACTTTTATCGATCCGTATTAACTTATTACAAATATGATTAAGAACATTGCTTGTACTTATAGTGAATTTAGTTACTTTCATGGGTTTTTTTATCTTTAATGTATCTAACCATCTGATACTTGGACAATAGAACCCATAGTATGTCCCATTATTATTTAATATATTAATAATAATATTAAATATATCATTCAATGGTTTATCTTTATCTATTGAAGATATTATTTCATCTATTGAATTAATCTTATATTTTTCTTTTAGTTGATTAATTATCTCAATATTTAATATATTATTTTCTATGCAGAAAATATCTTTAGGATAACAATTTTCATAATAAGAAAAGTATTCAGTGATTAGATAATTATCTATGTTATGTACATATAATTGATCGTCTATTATAGCATAATCATCTAATAGACCTATATTCTCTAATCTCATATAATACTTTATATAGTTTAAGAATTTAAATTCACTATTTATAGTAGTAGTTTTAACGCTATCCCACTGTAGATTAGTTAGATTATATGCAGAGTCTTGTTGCATATTTTTTTTTATAAGAGTAATTTCCTTTTTACTTAATCTACTATTCTTTAATCTTTCATAATACGAATCCATATTACTCTTATTTTATAAGGGTTTTATTTTTAAGGTTTTTTATTAAATCTTTTATCATTTCTTTATCCTTTGTTATCTTTATTTCCCCTTGTTTTATTTTAAATAAATGAGAATCTACGATATTCATTAATCTGACTATTAATTTCTCCTTTATTTTTTCTATTGAGTTCTCTACATGTTCTTTTGTTAAGAAAAAAGACCAACTAGTGTTATTACTTTGTACCAGCTCTCCGTTTTCTTTTTTTAGAATAAATAATGGTTTTGATAGGAAAAATATTTGCTTGATATTATCCTTCTCATATTGAGAGATATTACCTAAATCGATTGCTTCTTCTATATTATTTTCTTCTATTTTTAGCTTATGTATTATTTTTTTCTTCCCTTCTATTAGAGAATTAATAGAGTATACATTAGGATTATATATTCCGTAAAAAATTCCACTATTGCTGCTATACACTAAATCATTAATAACTCCCATTAATTCTGTATTATTAATATTATACCTTAGTATGTCAAATGGATCTTTTAAATTTAAAGAATCCATGAGATAATATAAAATACCAACACCTAATGGGCCTTGTTCGAAAGAAAACACATGATGATCTATTCCTAATTTATTATAGTCAGAAATCTTATATGCAACACAACTATATATAG
>Ga0247611_10000332_pt1 | contig 97574 bp, 75 predicted proteins | sample 177DNAGHGhighgp2_FD_192422 | JGI IMG/M metagenome (GOLD analysis project Ga0247611, IMG submission 192422) | Sheep rumen microbial communities from Palmerston North, Manawatu-Wanganui, New Zealand - 1770 DNA GHGhigh gp2 | ecosystem: Host-associated > Mammals > Digestive system > Stomach > Rumen...
CTAACCTGTTGGCACAGATTGACCCAGAGTCCAACAGTTATGCTGCGGCAGGTGAACTCATGCGTGAGATCAAGGCGAAGGCAGAGAAGAACACTCCTTGGGATATCGGACTGAAAGTCTACGAGGATAGTGTTGACCTTGAGAAACAGCGCTTAGAAGCTGCCAAGGAAGTGGCTGTTACCTTTGCCAAGAACCAGAAGGCATCCAATCCCACGTTTACTTTTGTGAAATAAACCATATATTTATAACTAAAAACAAATAAGCTATGAAGAAAATAATGATTTTATCCCTTTTGTCAATGGTTATTGGCTTAGGGAACGCCGTGGCACAGGAAACTCCTGCTTACGAAGGAGAGATATCGACTCAAATGCATTCCGTTACGAAAATGAAGTCGCAAGTGCTCACCAAGAACATTTTAGCAAAAATGATCTTGAAGAAAGTAATGAAAAAAGTTGAAAAGAATGGTTCCGGATTTAACGGAACTTATACAGCAACAACTATCTTTAAAGGATATAATAAGTTCAAGACATTGACACCTTACAACAACAGTGTGACGATTGTGGTGAAGGACGGCGACAACATGAAGACCACCACCTATTTCCCATATATCAAGAAAGGCTATTATCAGAACATCAGCATTTCTGCCAACAAGAAAGAAACAGAAGCCATGCAGAAGGGTGATGTGGTGAAGACAGGTGAGACCATGGTCATCTTAGGATACAAGTGTGACATCTATCAGGTGAAGTCTGAGGTGAAAACGGATACAGCAGGCACGAAATCCACTACGATAATGAATCATCAGTTTGCGGTATGTTCCGATTCTTCTTGCCCAGGTTCTACTGAAGATGTTCCCCTTCTTCCAGGAGTAAAGGGTGCCCCCTTGAAATACATCAATAACACCACTTCTATGACATCGAACGACATGTTAAATCTGGATTTCTTGATGTATCTTGACAGTGAAACAAAGTCTATCACACCACGCAAAGTAGAAGACTCTGAATTTGAAATTCCTTCCGATATTAAGCTGATTGACGGCAACAAAGATCCTGAAAAGATTCTGAAAATCACGGAGGAGAACACGAAATATATGAAGAAAAAGAAGTTGTGGACAGAAAAGGAACCTGACGAGGTACGGATCTTTGACAACCTGCAGGAAGATTGGGATTATTAAGGTGATTCGACAATGAGAAAAAAATTTGTCGCCTTATTGCTGATGGTGTCTCCTGCTGTCTTTTGCCAGACAGGAGACTCCGTTTTCCTCTATCGTCGCGGCTCTATCTATTCCATGATGATCGGGCATCGCAGCTTGGCTTACGAGCAAGAGATTGAGAAGACCTTCGATGAGATGCCAGTACCTGACAAATATAACGATCATGGGCTGGGCAAGAAGGTCTTCTATACTTCTGATAAAAAGATTGAAGTTAAAGGACTCGACAAGCACGAGGGATTTGTCGTCAATGCTTTATCTGACCCCTCCAAGATGAATGACTTTGACGCACTCCTCCAACGGCAATTTGTAGCAAGCCGACTCGTCGGGAAATGGTTTCATCGCAAAAAAAATGGTGGTGTATGCGACATGGAACTGGTACAGGAGCGTGGCTATCAGAATGCATCTGAAGTCGATAAACGACTGGCAGCCCTTTCCGTCCGCAAGGATGCTTTACTGAGGGATGCAGGTGAAGAACTGATTGGCAGTACCTTTGTTCTTATCAATGACATCCGCTATATCGACAAAAGCAGAGGGACATCTGTCATTGGAGGTGTGGTCAGTGCCGCTATCAAGACGGCTAGTGCTTTTCAGGGGCAAAATATGTCGAACCAAAAAGACTTGGGCGACATGATAGCCAGTTACAAAGGCTTCAATGTCAAGATAAAGACTTATCTATATCAGCTGGTATGGGATGAGGAAATCTCCTCTTTTTTTTACAACCAGGTATATACTGAGAAACCAGATGACAGCAAGAAGGAGAATTTTGAAAATAACAGAGGAAAGTTCTCGCTGAGGTATCTGGGAATGCAGGAGAGCAGTGGCAAGGATGTCTCCTTTGCCGGTATTAATGAGTCTAAGCCTCAACAGATGGTACGTAAGGCTTGCCAACGTGCCTTTGATGAGAATATTGCCAATTTGCAAAAGAACTTTGAGGTATTCAAAGTCAAGGCTCCACTAAGAAGTACAGAACCTCTCACATGTGAGATTGGACTGAAAGAAGGTATCACGGAAAAAAGCCGTTATGAGGTACTGGAAACGATTGAGGACAAGAATGGGCATGTGGAATACAAGCGTGTGGGGGTGATACGCCCTGTCAAGGACAAGATATGGGACAACCGTTATATGGCTGCCGAGGAAAAGGCTGAAAATGCAACGTTGGGATTCACCACTTTCGAGAAGGTTAGTGGTGGCAGTTTCTATCCTGGCTTGTTGATAAGGGAAATGAAATAAAGTTACACTGAACAAATTGAATTTTAAGCTATGAAAAAGTCTGTGAGATTAAATGTACTTATCCTAACTGTTGTGCTGGGATGTTTTGTGGTAAATGCTCAAACAAACAAGAAACCACGTATATTAGTGGAGAAAGGTGCCGGCTATGTCTCTGGTATGTTTGGCATAGGCTCTATGACCTATTTGGAAGATCATATTAACGGAACTCTTAACTCTTTTGGAAGAGCCGAACTTGTTTCTGTTGATAATGTGCAATCAGAGAAATTAAAGACAAAGGATTCTAAGTGCAGTGACGAGTTGCTTGAGGAAGCCCGTAAGGAAGGCTTTGACTATGTCATCAATTTTTCCTGCCCAACGGTTAAACACAATACGTTAAGAAACTCATGGACAGACAAAAAAGGTCAGACTCATACTACAACGAATTATACTGCGACTGCTACATATGTGCAATACATTTACGACACTAACAGTAAGAAAATAATAAACCAAGTTTCTGTAGACAACCAGAGTTCCGGTACTTCGAATATGGGGCTTGATGCGAATGCTATGGATAAAGCAAACAAATACTTTTCCATCTATTTTCGTAGATTCTTGAATCGGACATTCCCTGTGATTTGTAAGGTCACTGATATCATACCAGGGGAGAAGAAAAAGGACAAGAAGGTGGTGATAGATGCAGGCGAGAATCGTTTTGTCTCTATCAATGATGAATTCAATGTGTTTTATGATAAAGAAAAGAAAGGTGAAATAACCAAGAAAAAGGTTGGAAGTTTAAAAGTCATATCTATTGCGTCAGACTCGGCAATCTGTGAAATAGACGGTGGTGGCTCTAAAATAGAAAAGTTTTTGAAAGATGGTACTCTTTTGGTTGTCACAGATGACCCAAATTACAAGAAATCAAAGGGGGAGTCTGATGATGAAGATAAAGATTAATCGAGATAAAATATAGACCTATAGCTCAACATGCAGGATGTGACAGCCTTCAAACTGAGCTATAGATCAAAATTTATTCAGGTGGTCACTGAATGGCAAAGCTACTTGTGTAGAAATATGCCATTCTTGCGCAGCATATATGTTTTTAGCAAGCCATGGAATTGAAATTATTTATTTTTGGTAATTTTTTTGGTAATTTGCGTAAATATTGTATCTTTGCCGTATAAATGCGCGTGTTATGAATACAAATATCAATCCTTTCATTGTTTCAGGGAAAATAGCCCCTCCGTATTTCTGCGATAGGCAGAAAGCGACACGTTGGAGAAAGCACTCAGCAACCAACTGAATGTGGTGCTGACATCACCGCGCCGTATGGGTAAAACTTCGTTGGTTAGCTATGTATTCGACAAACCTTCCATTGCTGGTGAGTATGTCACTATCACCATTGACATCCTACACACAACGGCATTCCGTGAGTTTATTATGACTTTCGGTACTGCCGTATTTGATGCCGTGGCATCTCGGAGTGACCGTTGGCGAAAACTCTTTGTGACAGTACTGAAGTCGCTGAGTACTAGTTTTGGCTATGACCCTGTACAGAATACGCCGACGTTTGATGTGAAACTGGGAGATATCTTGCGACCGGAATACACATTGGGCGAGATTTGTGAGTATCTTGAGAAGGTGGACAAGCGTTGCTTAGTGGTGATTGATGAGTTCCAGCAGATTACGCGTTATCCGGAGAAGAACACAGAAGCACTGCTGCGCACGCATATTCAGAAGTTGTCGAACGTCAACTTTGTCTTTTCTGGCAGTCGACGTAGACTGATTATTGAAAGATGCCTATGCCGACACGCAGGAAGGAGCAGTATGTGATACCATCTGCATAAAAGAGCTAATCAACAGTTATATTGAGGAAAACGATGCACATTTGCGCGAGCAATTGTCGTTTATCACTGAAGCACAGAAGGAACTGCTCTATGCCGTCCATGCTGAAGGATATGTGCAAAGTATTACATCGTCGGCCTTCAACAAAAAGCACCGATTGCGTTCTCCCAGTTCAACGCAGACTGCTGCATTGAAACTGCTGGAATACGATATGATAACCCGTCAGGAGAAGGTCTACTCGCTGTCAGATCCTCTGTTGAGCCTCTGGTTAGACCGTCGTTGAACAAATAAATTCCCTCTTATCACAAATTTTTGGCTAAGTAACAGCGTTTCATCCGTCTTAGGGGGAATCTTCATCATACGGCTGTTGCAAAACGCATAAATTTCCTCTATCTTTGCAACTGTTACTAACCCATTAAATACTTGAAGCTATGAGAAAAATAATTTCAATGATGATGATGGCTACAATAGCCGTCTTTGTAAGTTGTGGTGGCGATGATGCTACTTCGGCTGGAGGTTCTGGTGGCGATAAGCCGAGTGGTAACTCCAGCGTGGGGGCTTGGTACACGCAGTCGGGAAGTTATATGCTGGTGTGGGACTTTGCTAATAATGGCACCGTGACACTTCATATGTATGAAATCTATGGTGACATTTATTACAAAACGCAAGGCACTGGTACGTATTCAAAAAAAGACAATGCCCTCAGTATGACCATTGCCGGTACTTCAGCAACGGCAACGATTGTTGATGACGTGATGCACATAAACGATGCCGAAATCGGCAACTATCAGCTTAAGAAAGTCACTACCTCCGTGCAGAGTAGCATCAATACGATGGAGACTTATTTTGACAATCTGCAGAAACAAGTTGTCAACGAGTGGTACTCCTATAGTGACTATTATAATGATTACGATGTCATTAAGTTTGAATCTTCTGGTAAGGGAGCGATAACTACCTATACGAGCTATAATACCAGTACGCACACATCGTTTTCCTGGACGCGCGGTGGCATGATAACGATTACGCATACTGACGGCACAAAAGAACAATATAAGTTTAATCTCAAAGAGGGCGTACTGAATATCCTTCTCACATACGAAGATACAGAATATACGATTACTTACAAGTCCATGACTGATGAGATTCGCCAGAAGATAGAGGATTTGCAGAAAACTCCAACATTGCAGGCAGGTACTTATGTGGAGAAGAACCCGGACGTGAAGGAGTATTTCATGGTTGAGATTGACGGTAATGATATGGAGGAGTTTGTTGTCAATTACGGTAAGAAGCGAAAGCTGATAGAAGGCAAGTTTACTATCACCGGCAATCAGATGACCATCGAGGGAGCCGACACGAATGGCGATGGAGTGGTGAACGACAATGACAAGGTGACCATCGCCATCAATGGTAATGAGGTAACTGTCGGCAATATCACTTTCGTACGGTTAGAGATAACCGCAGATATGCTGGTTGGCAATTGGCAGGCGTATCGTACCGTAGGGGCTGAATACAAATCTGACGGCACTTTGAAGGAGTCGTGGGATTGGGAACTGACAGGTGCCAGTACGGGCGACGAGGGGAAAGACAATGATAATGCACGTATGATCTTCAATAGCGATAACAGCTTTGAATCGTGGACACTCCGCAATGGTTCATGGGAAATGGTGCGGACGGGTTCCTATTCGCTCACAGACAGAAATGTAAAGTGCCAATATGAAAAAGGGGGAAATACCCGTGTGGATGAATGGAAAATTCTGAGTCTGTCTGCAACTGAAGGTGTTATCGAGCGATTGACGGACAGCGACTATGTAGCATACTATATGAAGAAATACTAAGCAGGCTACCCTCCTATCCATTTCTCCACCCTTTGTGCCTCAGATGTTGAGGCACAAAGGGTGGTATTATTAGCACATTGCCTTCAGCCCCCCATTTGGGAACTATTAATAGAATTGCCTTTGGAGCCATAAAGCGAGGAATCGATCATAGATGATATAGCCTTGAGGAGAGAAATAGATGAGTATGAGAAAGGCAAAGCCTCCAACGGTGTCATTGACCATCCCACTCATCGCTAACGAGTCGTAGACACCATGGGCAACGACGGGCAAAAGAAGGATGCTGATCTTTGTACGTGGAGAACGGTCTACAAAATGATAGATGGAATAGTAATAGCCCATCAATACAATGGCAAATATACTAAAAATAATCGTGATGTGTAATGAAATAATAATAGAAAAATCTAACTTACATTTCTTTTAAGCAGAGGATGCGATAAATTTTCTCCCTCTTATAGACGATTTTTTCTGTTTGGCGACGATGAATCCTTGTTATCGTCAATCTGTGAAATTGCGCTGTTGCAAAATACTTTTATTTCCTCTATCTTTGCAACTGCTACTAACCCATTAAATACTTAAAGCTATGAGAAAAATAATTTCAATGATGATGATGGTTGCCACAATGGCACTGTTTATAGGTTGCGGAGAAGGCGATGATAAGGATTCTTCACGTGGAAATAATGATCTTATCTACGAGACATGCTATTTGTGTAATGGTACCGGAGTAAGAGATTGCGTTACCTGCGAGAATACTGGAGTATGCACAAATTGTAATGGTGACGGATACTGTGACATCTGCGGAGGGGATGGTCTCATTGGTGAGCCGGGTTCTAATCCTGATGGAACAATAAACCTTGTGATGGAGTGCAACCATGGATATGGAAGCTGGAATTATTCCTGTGTCTGCCGTGTCATGGGTGTGTGCAATGACTGTGACGGCGAGGGTGGTAAAACTTGCTCTAGGTGCGAAGGAAAAGGTGTAGTAGTTCTAACTCCTTCTGATGGTGGAGACGACAGTGGTTATGGAGACGACAGTGGCTATGGCGGAGATGATGACTCCGGCGGTGAATCAAGCAAGAGATGCAAATACTGCCATGGTGATGGTAAATGCCGAAATCTTTTTTATCCTCCTGGTGATCGATATCGCTGTCATGGCTCTGGTAAATGCTGGAACTGCGGAGGTGACGGATGGACTAGTGGCTTTGGTCTTGAGCATCCATGTGGTAATTGCTATAGACCTGGTACAGATAATGTTGGAGGTGACGGAAACTGCAGCTATTGTGCAGGTACAGGATACTGTGACCATTGTGGCGGAAGTGGTATAGAGCCTTAGAATCTGTTAATGCCATATATACGATAATAGCACAACAAGAGGGTGTGTCAAAATTGACACACCCTCTGATGGTTACAGAGTCGGGTGATAACCCATACAGGAGGTTGTACCCAGTGCTGTCAGCAGTGCAGTCGCTATGGATGCGATAATCTGCACAATCCATTTGATGGTTTCTTTCTTCATTACTCACCTCCCTCCTCGCTAACAGGGACCACATTCTCATGCGCCTCCTCGAAGACCACATCCTTCAGGAGCTGCTTGGCGATGGAATACTTCTGCTTGACGGTGCCGTTGGCACGACGTTCCTGCCCCGTCACCACACGGGTGGTCTCTGGGGTGAACAGCACACGTCGGGTGGTGATGTTCTGAGCACCGCAGTCCTCAGCTTTCTCGACACCGATGCTGGAGAAGCCCACCTTGAAGATGCCGATGCCGTCCAGCTGCACCTTCTGTCCCAGCTCGAAGAAGTGCTTCATGGCACTGCCCAGCTCGTCGAGTACGGCGACGATGTCCGAACGCTTGACCGATGCCTGGGTCTGGATGAACTCCGCAAGCTGCTTGGTTCCAATGAAGCCCTTGTCGTAGACAGCCTTGGCGAAGTACTTACCGTAAGCGGTTGAACGGAGGTTGTTGTTCTTTGACTTGATGAATTTCTGACTCATAGTTACTGTGTGTTTAAAAGGTTAATGAAAAAATTGATTGTGTGTCTTTCGTCGTTGCAACATCTGATTGCCGTTGCTTCCTCATTGCAACGGCAAAGGTACTACATTTAACATGCGATGTCAATAGTTTGGAGAAAAAATCGTGTAAAAATATGTTAATAAAATGAAGAATTATTGTTAATACAAGTTAACGAATAGGGGCTATTTTCACTCCAATATCTCTTTTACTTCACTCTAATATCTCCCATGCCTCACTCCAATATTTGCCGTGGGGCACGGGAGATATTCTTTTACCCTATAGGAGACGTTTCTTACGGGGTGCTGCAATATTTGACAACAGATTTGGGATCGCGCGAACAGAGAACAGAGAACAGTAAAGTTTTTCATTTTATACTACAAATGTGCTTTATATTATATATATTATATATAATATATATAATATAAAATTTATTCTTCACTTATTTATTTCACTTATTTCACTTTTCTTACTGTTCTCTGTTCTCTGTTCTCTGTTTTAGTTACTGTCATTCCCTGTATAGTGTTGACTCCTTTTGAGCCTTGTTCTTTAACATTTGCCTACCCGTACGGATTTGGTTGACTGCCTCGTCTGAGTACAGTTGACCACTTTCACTGGAGAGGTTGACTCTTTTCCTAAGAACGTAGACTTCATACGGATATTGTTTACTTTTCATCTGTTTTTGTTTACTTTGTACTGAAAAGGTTGTCTTAGCCTGGAATAGTCTCAGTCTCAGAATCTCAGTAATGAAATTGAGATTCTGACCTTATGTTTAATTATATTATTATATATATATAATATATTATATATATATAATAATATAATATGTAAAGTATTTTCTGCAAAATTGAAAATCGTTACTGAGATTCTGAGACTGAGACCACAGACGTGTTTTGCCGACTGACCACGGATCAGTTACCGACTGATTCCAACAACTTCGCTTTTATTATTTGTATCCAAATATTTTGGAATATGGAATAATCTTATTACCTTTGCGGAGAGAAAAAATATTTATCCAAAACGACAGAGGATTATGAGAAGACAACTACTGACGATCTTCAGTCTGCTGGTCAGTGTTTTGCTGATGGCAGGTGAAGTGACAGAGCAGCAGGCGCTGAGTATTGCCCAGCAGATACTGAAGGGCAAAACCATCCAGCAACAGGAGTCTCACCGTGCCCAGACAGTGGGTGACGGACAGTTTTATGTGTTTAACGCAGAAGGACAGGGCGGTTTTGTCATTGTCAGTGCCGATGACCGCACCACCCCAGTGCTGGGCTATGCCGACCAAGGAACACTGGACATGGCAAACCTCCCCGTGAATGCCAGACAGTGGCTGGAGGGTTATGCCAAGGAGATACAAGCTTTAGGTGCTGATGTGCAGACCAGCAAGAAGCCCCGCCGTGTCATCGGTGCACCGGTGGCACCACTGGTGACCGCCCGCTGGGACCAGAGTGCTCCTTACAACAACCAGTGCCCTAAGGACGGGACAGACAGGAGTGTGACGGGATGTGTTGCCACCGCCATGGCACAGGTGATGTATTACCACAAATGGCCCGAGACGGCTGCGCCAGCATTGGCTGGATATACCACCTACACCAACAAGATCAAAGTGACAGCCCTGCCTGTCACCACCTTCAAATGGGACAAGATGCGTGACGACTATCATTACACTGACACCGACGAGGGCGCTGCCGCTGTCGCAGAGCTGATGCGCTACTGTGGTCAGGCAGTGAAGATGGACTACGGCTCCAATGAGTCGGCAGGTGCTGTCTCCAATGAAGACTTCGTAAAAATGGGCTACAGCAAGACGGCAAAGCTCATCACCCGCAGTGACTATTCCACGGCAGACTGGGAGACTATCATCTACAACGAGCTGACTAACAAACGACCCGTCCTGTATTCCGGAGATGCCGGTGGCAGCGGTCATCAGTTTATCATTGACGGCTACGACAACAAAGGACTCTTCCATGTCAACTGGGGATGGGGTGGCAGTAGCGACGGCTACTTCGTGTTGTCAGTCCTGAACCCCGACGGTCGCGGCATCGGCGGCGGTACCTCCAGCAACGGATTTACGATGTACCAGAATGCCCTCATCGGTATCCAGCGTGACAATGGTGAGCAGGCAAAGCCCGACATCTTCCAAGATACCCAGTACAATAAGAACACCTACACCCGTACTTCCTCAACAGAAGACTTCAGCGTATCTGTGACGGGAAAAATCTCCTTTTATGGAAGCTACACAGAAGTATATACCGTTGAGCGGGCATGGGGACTTTATAAAGGCGGCACCTTGCAGAAGATCCTTGAGTCAGAGAAGGATTACCAGGTGAAAGGTAGTGTGTTTAGTGTCAAGATGTCAACCCTCACCTTTGGTGCAGGACTGGCAGACGGCACCTACCAGCTCCGTCAGCTCTACCGCTACGACCCGGCAGACGACTATCAGATGTGCTCCACCTATTGGGACGGAGACTTCATATTGGCAGACATTCAAGGAAACACCCTCACACTGTCCAGTTCCCGCGATGCCGAAGGTGCTGTCCAGGTCAATCAAGTGACATGGGAGGGTATTCAGAAGAAAGACCGGGCGATGATTGCCATCGTCAACATGACAAATAACGGCTTTGACCATGAGAACACACTGTACGTATGGCTCGACACAAAACCGGACACCCCGTCGGATTACGACAGTGCCGTGTCAGCTTATCTGGACGAGGGACAGACCGGTGATGTCGAGATATCCTTCGTTCCGAAGACCGCAGGTACTGTCACGGTGACCATCACGAACACTTTAAATTACGACTACGAAACCGGAATGTGCAGCTACCAGGAGTCACAAGTCCTGTGGACAGGAACACTGGAGGTCGAGGGATCCTCTGCGCAGAAATTGACCACCGGCATTGAACCGACGAATGCGAAAGCCGACCATTCGATAGAAGGAACGACCATCTTGGCAGATGTCACCTTGACGAATACGGGAACCAATGACTATCATGACTATATTATGATATATGCATACTATGATGGTGGAGACGGGTATTTCTATGGAGAGAAATCTGTATATACCGAGGCAAAGGTTCCGGCAGGAAAGACTGTCATCCTGGAGAATGTCGAGATTCCAGGACTGACGCTTGGAAGGTCGTATTGCCTTGCTGTATATTATTACAATATGGACAACATGGAAGAAGGTGCGTTCAACTATATCCCCTACACCTTGGTCACCCCGACAGCCATCCGTACGGTCAAGAAAGACGAGAGGAACGATGACGCACCCGCCTACAACCTCAAGGGACAGCGTGTGTCACCGTCCTATAAGGGTCTCATCATCAAGAATGGTAAGAAATACTTGGTAAAGTAAACCGGACAGACTTACTTTTTACGAATCAGCGTAAGACCGTCGCGCAGAGGGAGAATGACCTGCTCCACACGACGGTCTTGCTGTATGTAGTCGTTAAAGGCGACGATACCGTGTGTCTGCTGGTCTTTCTGGTAGGAGGGGTCGACGACATGACCGTCCCACAGGGTGTTATCGGCAAGGATGAAACCGCCGGGACGAAGAAGGGAGAGCACCGTCTCGTAGGTCTCCCGATAGGTACGTTTGTCACCATCGATAAATGCCATGTCAAATTCAATACCGAGTTTAGGAGCCTCCGTATTGGCATCACCGATGATAAAAGTGATCTTCTCGCTGACAGGGGAGTTCTCTATCCAAGGACGTGTGAAATCCTCCTGCTCGTCATTGATCTCGAAAGTATACAGATGACCGTCTTCCTCCAAGCCCTCTGCCATGCACAGGGCAGAATAGCCACTGAAGGTACCCACCTCCAATATATTCTGCGGACGGATCATCCGCACCAGCATCTTCAGCAGTCGCCCCTGCAGATGACCCGATGCCATGCGTCCATGCAGCATATGGATATTGGTGGCACGCCATAGCCGGTAGAGATAGTCCGGCTCCGGCTCAATATGACTGAGGATATAGTCCTCTAAACTCTCAACTCTCAATTCTTCACTCTTCACTCTTCACTCTTCACTCTTCACTTTTCACTCTTCACTCTTCACTCTTCACTTAAAAAAGCTTCAATAGCAAGGCGATAGGAGTCCAGTCCGAATCCACAGATGACACCCTTGCAGGCTGCGGAGATGAACGAGTGGTGGCGGAACTCCTCACGCTGGTGGACATTGGAGATATGCACCTCGATAACGGGTGTCTTCAACGAGCGGATGCAGTCGTGCAGAGCCACAGAAGTATGTGTATAGGCACCTGCGTTGAGCACGATACCGTCGTATGTAAAGCCCACCTCCTGCATCTTGTTGATCAGCTCACCCTCCACATTGCTCTGGAAATACTCGATGTCCACGTCAGGATAGCGCTGCCGCAGCTGAGGGAGGTACTGCTCGAAGGACGACGAGCCGTAGATACCTGGTTCACGGGTTCCCAGCAGGTTGAGATTAGGACCATTAACGATTAAAATTTTCATAATTCAGAAATATTTTGTACTTTTGTCTGCAAAAATAATCATTTTTATGGAAACCGGCAAGAATTCGCAGGCAAATATTGTCAAGAGCTACCAGCGCTACCTGAAACTGCAACGCGGTTTCTCACCCAACACGCTGGATGCCTACCGCCGTGACCTGGAGAAACTGCTCCACTACCTGAAACAGGAGGGGAAGGATGTCTGGGAGGTGCAACTACCAGACCTGCAGCATTTTGCGGCTACCCTCCACGAGATAGGCATCCATCCCCGCTCGCAATGCAGAATACTGAGCGGTGTACGCTCGTTCTTCCGTTTCATGGAACTGGACGGCTACCGGGAGGATGACCCCTCGGAACTGCTGGAGAGTCCTGTCCTGGGAGAGCATCTGCCAGAGGTACTGTCACCTGCCGAGGTGGATGTGTTGGAAGACTCCATCGACCTCTCGAAATGGGAGGGACAGCGTAACCGTGCCATCATCGAGGTACTGTTCTCCTGTGGGCTGCGTGTCAGCGAACTCGTCAACCTGAAACTCTCCAATATCTATGTCGACGAGCAGTATGTGCGGGTGTTCGGCAAAGGGTCGAAAGAGCGGTTGGTACCCATCTCACCCAAGGCACTGCGGGAGTTGGACAAATGGTTTATCGACCGTAACCTCATGAAGATAAAACCCGGTGAGGAGGATTATGTGTTCCTGAACCGCCGGGGTGCCCACCTCACCCGCACCATGATACTCATTATGATCAAAGAGCAGGCTGTTGTGGCAGGTATCCAAAAGACCATCTCCCCCCATACCCTGCGCCATTCCTTTGCCACCGCTCTCCTCGAAGGCGGTGCTGACCTGCGTGCCATCCAGGCGATGCTGGGACACGAGTCAATCGGTACGACGGAGATATATACCCATATCGACATGTCAACGCTCCGTCAGGAGATTCTGGAGCATCATCCGAGGAATATGAAGAGACCCCCCTCTGACTTCCCCGAAGGGGAGGAATAAGAAGGGAGGAATGATAAAAAATATTAATAATGTGGGGAGTTTCTCGGTGGTGCTGCAACTTTTATATAACTTTGTGCGTCTTTTAAGACAAATGTTGCTAACATTTAACTATCAAATATAAAGTATGAAACTTCAAAAATGGTTTGTTGCCGCACTGATGTTTATCAGTTCCGCAACGATGGTAGCTCAAGAGATGCAGTTGCCACCAATCCCCGTAGATCCCGCCGTGCGTATCGGAAAGTTGGATAACGGATTGACTTATTACATCCGTCACAATGAGTACCCTGAGCATGTGGCAAACTTCTACATCGCCCAGCGTGTGGGTTCTATCAACGAGGACGAGTCACAGCGTGGACTTGCCCACTTCCTGGAGCACATGGCTTTCAACGGCTCTGAGCATTTTAAGGGCAATGGTATTATCGAATTCACCCGTTCCCTGGGTGTGGAGTTCGGCAGTGACCTGAATGCCTATACGAGTATTGACCAGACCGTCTACCGTGTCTGTGACGTTCCCACCAAGCGTGCCACAGCCATTGACTCCTGTCTGCTGATCCTGAAAGACTGGTCGAACGGTCTTTCTCTGGAACCTGATGAGATTGACAAGGAGCGTGACGTAGTGCATAACGAGTGGCGTCTGGGTGAGGGACCTGACCAGCGTATGCTGCAGCGTGCCCTGCCGAAGGTTTATCCCGGTTCTAAGTACGGTGAGCGTCTGCCTATCGGACTGATGTCAGTCATCGACAGTTTCAAGCCACAGACCCTGCGAGCTTACTATCAGAAATGGTATCGTCCTGACAACCAGGCTATCATCGTAGTCGGTGACGTGGATGTAGACCATATCGAGGCACAGATCAAGGAACTTTTCGGTGGCATCAAGGTAGACCCCAATGCTCCGAAAGTGGTAGCGGAGGCTGTTCCAGACAACAAGGAGGCTATCTATGTTTACGAGAAGGACAAAGAGATGCAGATGGCTAATGTCTTCGTCATGATGAAGCATGATGCTACCAAGCCCGAGGAGAAAAACAGCATGGCATATCTCATCCAGGACTATGCGGTCAATGTCATCTCACAGATGATCAACCAGCGCCTGTCGGAGATGACACAGGACGAGTCCTGCCCCTTCTTCCAGGGATTTGCTGATGACAGTAACTACCTGCTCTCAAGGACAAAGGACTGCTTCGAGTTGATTGGTATCCCCAAGGAGGGCAAGGAGATGGAGACCTTACAGGTGCTCTATCGCGAGGCTAGGCGTGTCCGTGATTTCGGTTTCACCGCTACAGAATATGAGCGTGCCAAGGCAGATTATCTGAGTGCCCTAGAAAAAAGTTATACCAATCGTGACAAGCGTAAGAACGCAGAGTTCGGCAATGCCTATCGTGACCACTTCCTGGACAACGAGCCTATCCCTCCATTGGATGTGCTCTATCAGACCATGCAGATGATTGCCCCGAGCATCCCTGTACAGGCAATCAACCAGATGTTGCCCGAGTTGATAACTCCTACCGACAGCAATCTCGTTGTCATGATCATGGCACAGGAGAAGGACGGTAAGGTCTATCCTACCGAGAAGGACATGGCTGCTGCTGTTGCCGCTGCCCGTGCGGAGAAGATCGAGGCTTATGTGGACAACGTGAAGAACGAGCCTCTGGTGGATGTCACCAAGATAAAGGCTGGTAAGATTGTCAGCGAGAGCGAGAATAAGACACTCGGTTATAAGGAACTGAAACTCTCTAATGGTGCTACTGTCATATTAAAGAAGACTGACTTCAAGGATGACGAGGTGCAGATGCAGGCATTTGCCAAGGGCGGTAAGTCACTCTACGGTGCTGCCGACTATACGAACCTGAAGGTGTTCGATCAGGTGATTGGTATCAGTGGACTGGGTAACTTCTCCAGCAACGAGTTGCAGAAGGCACTCGCCGGTAAGGAGTGTAATGCTGACGCAACACTTGGTAACACCCGTCAGTATGTCACCGCTCACTCTACACCAAAGGATTTGGAGACGATGATGCAGATGCAGTACCTGTACTTCACCCATATCAACAAGGACGAGAAGCAGATGCAGAACCTCATGACCCAACTTGACATGGCTTTGAAGAACAAGTCGCTGTCACCAGAAGCCGTGTTCTCTGACTCACTGGCTTCCACCATGTATGCTCATAACCCTCGTTTCACACAGCTTGACGTGAAAGACCTGAAGGACATTAACTACGACCGCATCCTGGAGATTGCCAAGGATCGTTTCAAGAATGCAGGACAGTTTACCTTTGTTTTCTGTGGTAACTTTGACGAGCAGACACTCCGTCCGCTGATTGAGCAATACATCGCCTCCCTGCCAGCTACCAAAGCGAAGGCAGAGGACTTCAATGAGATGATGACACTCGCCAAGGGAAAGGTCGTCAACCAGTTCAAGGTGAAGACAGAGTCACCTAAGGCAACCGCCTTTGAGATATGGTATGCCGATGTACCTTATACCTTGGAGAATTCGGTGAAGATTGACGCAGTGGGACAGGTGCTCTCTATGATTTACCTGAAGACCATCCGTGAGGACGAGAGTGCCGCATACTCTTGTGGCGCCTATGGTCGTTTCAACCTGAGCAGTAAGCAACCCAAAGCACTGCTGCAGGCTTACTGCCCGATGAACCCCGACAAGTCGGAACTGGCTGTCCGCCTGTTGCATGAGGGTATTGCCAATATGGCAAAGAAGGTGGATGCAGACCAGCTCGCTAAGGTGAAAGAGTATATGCTGAAACAGATCGACGTGGACGCTAAGACCAACAGTTACTGGGTGAACACCATCACTACTTTCAAAGATTACGGAATGGATTCTCACACTGACTACAAGAAGACCGTTGAGAGTCTGACCGTTGAGAGTGTCCGCGACTTCCTGAACAATGTCATCTTGAAGAGTGGTAACCATACTGAGGTTATCATGACTCCAGAGACAAAATAACCAACCTCACTTCATAACCCAAACGGCTTGTTTCTGAAAAGAGCAAGCCGTTTTATTTTGTCATTTCCCGAAAACTCCGTACCTTTGAGACAAGTCTCGAAGGTAGGCTGCACCTCGGAAATATCCAAATAAATTTGGTTTTTCTCTCGATTTGCACTACCTTTGCACCCAAATTCAAAACGAAAGATAATATGTCTTATTTTTTCTCTTCAGAATCCGTATCAGAAGGGCATCCCGACAAGGTTGCCGACCAGATCAGTGATGCTATCCTTGATCAGTTTCTCGCCTATGACGAACATGCCCGTGTCGCTTGCGAGTCGTTTGTGACAACAGGACAGGTGGTCATCATGGGTGAAGTGCGTAGTGAGGTGTATATCGACCTCCAGACGATTGCCCGCAATACCATCAAGAAAATCGGCTATACGAAGGCGGAGTACCAGTTTGACGGTAACTCCTGCGGTATCCTGACGGCTATCCATGAGCAGAGTGAGGATATCAACCGGGGTGTTGACCGTGAGGAAGATGAGGACCAGGGAGCTGGTGACCAGGGCATGATGTTCGGCTATGCCACAAACGAGACGGAGAGTCTGATGCCTGTGTCGCTCGACCTTGCCCATCTGCTGATGCGCACCCTTGCGGAGATCCGTAAGGAAGGAAAACAGATGACATACCTGCGACCTGACGCAAAGAGTCAGGTGACTATCCAATATAGTGACGAGGGCATCCCCGAGCGCATCGACACCATCGTGGTGTCTACCCAGCATGACGAGTTCGACACTGACGACGAGCGCATGCTCCAGCGTATCAAAGACGATGTCATCAACATCCTGATACCACGTGTGAAGGAGAAAATTCACTCACAAAAAGTGCTGGCACTCTTTGGGGACGATATCAAATACTATGTCAACCCGACAGGTAAGTTCGTCATTGGCGGTCCCCATGGAGACACTGGTCTGACAGGTCGTAAGATCATCGTCGACACCTATGGTGGAAAGGGAGCCCATGGTGGAGGTGCTTTCTCAGGAAAGGACTCCTCGAAGGTAGACCGCTCCGCAGCTTATGCTGCACGTCATATCGCCAAGAACATGGTGGCTGCCGGTGTTGCCGACGAGATGCTGGTACAGATCAGCTATGCCATCGGTGTGGCAGAACCCATGAATATCTATGTGAATACCTATGGTCGTTCCAAGGTGCGGATGACCGACGGAGAGATAGCCAAGAAGATAGAACAACTCTTCGACCTGCGTCCAAAAGCCATTGAGCGCTCGCTGAAACTGCGTCAGCCCATGTATTTGGAGACAGCTGCTTATGGTCACATGGGACGGCAGTGTGAGGTGGTAAAGAAAACGTTCAGCAGTCGCTACCACGAGACCAAGACGATGGATGTCGAGTTATTCACCTGGGAGAAACTCGACCGTGTAGAAGATATCAAACAAGCATTCGGACTGTAATTGCTTCAACAAGACTCCATACCGTCATCATCAGCGGCAGTACAAGAAGGTGACTCTGTCGTCGTACAACACCGGCCGCTGACCCCTGCTCAAGTATTGAGCTGGCTACCCCGTGATGCGACTCCTGCCCAACAGGACTCTGCCATCCAGTCACGTTTCAAACCAGGAGAGATACATTGGAGTGAGCACCCCGACACCCTCCATCTGCCAGGACATCAGCCTGGTGTCGACTTGATGAATGCGGAACTGCCGCAGTACTATAAAGAAGGTTTTTTCTCGAAAGACACCTTGTTCCATCCAGAACTGCAGGGTGGACGTATCGGAGTCGCTGGTGACCCAGTCCCCTACAGGGTGCAGAATGATAATGTCATCACCTCCCTGCTGCTGGCTTGTTTCCTCATCTCCGTGATAGCCTTTGCTAATACCCGGAAATTCTTCATCCGGCAAATCAAGAACTTCTTCTATGCCCCGCGAGAGGAAAGGATAGAATTCTCAGAAACGAGTAATGAGTTGCGCTTCCAGCTTTTCCTCGTAGGCATAACCAGCCTACTCATCGCCCTGCTTTTCTATTTCTATACGCTGGACAATATCGGAAAGACCTTTGTCCTCCAGTCACAATATACCCTGATAACTATTTTCCTGCTCATCACACTGTCCTTTTTCGTCTTGAAAGCAGGTCTGTACACCATGGTCAATCTGGTGTTCTTTGATAGTAAAAGAAATCAACAATGGATGAAGGCTTGGCTCTTCATCGTGTCGATGGAAGGTGTACTTTTTTTCCCTGCTGTCCTATTGGGTGTCTATTACGAAATGGATATTCAAAAAGTCACTTTTTACGTCATTATAGCACTAATTATTATTAAAATAGTGACAATTTATAAGTGTTTTATCATCTTTTTCCGTCGAAATGTCGTTCATTTGCAAATTTTTTTGTACTTTTGCACCCTCGAAATAGTGCCTTTGCTCGCCTTATGGGGCGTGCTTGTCATGACAGCGAATAATTTAAAAATCAATTTTTAGGACACTAAAATGATAAAGAAGATTCTAGTTTCTCAGCCCAAACCGTCCAGCGAGAAGTCTCCTTACTATGACATTGCTGAGAAGTATGGAGTGGAATTGGTTTTCCGTCCCTTTATTAAGGTGGAAGGAATCACGGCAAAAGAATTTCGTGCGCAGAAGGTGAATATCCTTGACTACACAGCTATTGTTTTCACCTCGCGTCATGCTATTGACCATTTCTTCACTTTGGCAAAAGAGTTGCGTGTGACAATCCCTGAGGACATGAAATATTTCTGTGTGACAGAGACTATTTCCCTCTATATCCAGAAATATGTTCAATACCGCAAGCGTAAGGTATTTTTCGGTACGACAGGTAAGATTGACGACTTGATTCCTACTATGGTCAAGCACAAGCAGGAGAAATACCTCGTCCCCATGAGCGACGTACATAACGACAGCGTGACGAAGATGCTGGATGCCAAGAAACTGCAACATCAGGAGTGTGTCATGTACCGGACGGTAAGTAATGACTTCACCCCTGAGGAAGTTAAGAACTTCGATTATGACATGCTGATTTTCTTCAGTCCTTCTGGTATCGAGTCATTGACCAAGAACTTCCCTGATTTCAAACAGGATAAGATTTCCATTGCTACCTTCGGTCCTTCTACAGCGAAAGCTGTCAAGGATGCTGGCCTGCGTCTTGACTTGGAGGCTCCATCAGAGAATTATCCCTCGATGACCAGCGCCTTGCTAGACTACCTGCAGAAAAAACAAAAATAAAAAGCTTTTTCTTATGGCAGCCCATACGCTCACCAAACGGGAGCGGTTGTGCAGTTTGAAACTCGCAAACCAGCTCTTCAGCGAAGCAGGCAGCCACTCCATGGTAGCCTACCCCGTACGGGTAGTGTGGATGGAGAAAGAACGAGAGGAACAAGAGCCACCAGTACAGATACTGGTCAGTGTCTCGAAACGTCATTTCAAACATGCGGTTAAGCGTAACCGTGTCAAACGACAGTTACGTGAGGCATACCGGCTTGCCAAACAGCCGTTGTATGACAAGTTGGAGGGTCTTCCCCAACGTGCCGTCCATATGGCTTTCATCTGGCTTTCCGATGATTTATACAGTTCTGCGGAAGTGGCTGACAGAATGGAGAAAATGATTCAACGGTTGGCAGAGAGACTATGAGAAGCATCCTACATTATATCTCCCAAGCGATAGCGTGGATACTCATACTCCCCATCCGCTTCTATCAAATCGCCATCTCGCCTTATACACCGCCCTCTTGCCGTTTCACACCAACCTGCAGTGAGTACGCAAGACAGGCTTTGAAGAAACATGGTCCCGTCAAAGGACTATACCTCGCCGTCAGGCGCTTGTTAAGATGCCACCCATGGGGAGGAAGCGGCTACGACCCTGTACCCTGAATCGGAATGTCGAATATCGAAATATCGAATATCGAAATATCGAAAAAAGAAAAATAATAATGAAAAAGAATTTTGTAGAAGAACTTCGCTGGCGCGGTATGCTGGCACAGATGATGCCAGGAACAGAGGAACTGCTCCAGAAAGAAATGGTGACAGCCTACCTGGGTACTGACCCTACGGCTGACTCTTTGCATATCGGACATTTGTGTGGTATCATGATGCTGCGCCACTTGCAGCGTTGTGGTCACAAACCCATCATCCTGGTCGGTGGTGCCACGGGCATGATTGGCGACCCTTCTGGTAAGAGCCAGGAGCGTAACCTGCTGAATGACGAGACCTTGCGCCATAACCAGGAGTGCATCAAAAAACAGGTGGCTAAGTTCCTTGATTTCGAGTCGAAGGATGCGAATGCTGCTGTCATGGTGAATAACTATGACTGGATGAAAGACTTCACGTTCCTGGACTTTGCCCGTGAGGTGGGTAAGCATATCACCGTCAACTATATGATGGCAAAGGAAAGTGTACAGCAGCGCCTGAACGGTACGGCGCGTGACGGTCTTTCTTTCACCGAGTTCACTTACCAGCTGTTGCAGGGCTACGACTTCCTGTACCTCTATCAGCACTATGGAGTGAAACTGCAACTGGGTGGCAATGACCAGTGGGGCAACATGACGACAGGTACGGAGCTGATTCGCCGTACCTTAGGCAATGAGGTGGAGACCTTCGCCCTTACCTGCCCGCTGATCACGAAGAGTGACGGTAAGAAATTCGGTAAGACGGAGAGTGGCAATATCTGGCTTGACCCTGCCCGTACCACTCCGTATAAGTTCTATCAGTTCTGGCTCAACGTCAGCGATGAGGATGCGGAACGCTATATCAAGATTTTCACCTCGTTGGAGAAAGAGACCATCGATGCCCTCGTCGAGGAGCATAAACAGGATCCGGGCCGCCGTGTACTGCAGAAGCGTCTTGCCGAGGAGGTGACCGTCATGGTCCACTCACAGGAGGCTCTGGATACTGCCATCGAGGCTTCCAGCATCTTGTTTGGCAAATCAACCAAAGAGGGACTGGAGAAACTCGACGAGCAGACTTTCCTCGACGTGTTCGACGGTGTTCCTCAGTTTGAGATTGCCAAGGACCAGTTAGGACAACCCGCTATCGAGCTGCTGACAACGGTGGCTCCTGTCTTCCCCTCCAAGGGTGAGATGCGTAAGATGGTGCAGGGTGGCGGTGTCTCGCTGAACAAGGAGAAACTGACCGACCAGAACCGCCCTGTCACTGCCGATGACCTGATTGACGGAAAATACCTGCTGGCACAGAAGGGTAAGAAAAATTACTACCTGTTGGTCGTTAAATAATATTTGGCTGCAAAATTTTGGTACTTCAATAAATTTTCGTACCTTTGCAGCCGCATTGTCCAATGGTGTAATGGTAGCACAACAGGTTTTGGTTCTGTTTGTGGTGGTTCGAATCCGCCTTGGACAACTTCCTTAAGAATCATCCGCATATACCATGTGGATGATTTCATGATTAAATAGGTATACCGAAAGATGAAGATTGAAGCGCAAATCATGAATGCCGCCATCGGGGCAGTGAAAGCCTTGTATGGTCAGGAGGTACCTGAGAAGATGGTACAGTTGCAGAAGACACGCAGTGAGTTCGAGGGCAACCTGACACTCGTCGTTTTCCCATTTTTGAAAATTTCCAAGAAGAGTCCTGAGCTGACCGCACAGGAGATAGGACAGTATCTGACTGACCACTGCGAGGCAGTCGCCTCTTACAATGTGGTGAAGGGTTTCCTGAACCTGGTCGTGGCTCCGCAGGCATGGCTCTCCATGCTTACCGATATCGATGCGGACGAGCAGTATGGTCATAAGCAGGCTACAGAGGAGAGTCCGCTGGTGATGATTGAGTATTCTTCACCAAATACTAACAAGCCCCTCCACCTCGGTCATGTGCGCAACAACCTGCTGGGTTGGTCGCTGGCGCAGATCATGCAGGCGAACGGCAATAAGGTAGTGAAGACGAATATCGTCAACGACCGTGGTATTCATATCTGTAAGTCGATGCTCGCTTGGCTGAAATGGGGCAATGGTGAGACTCCCGAGACCAGCGGTAAAAAGGGTGACCATCTCATCGGTGACTATTACGTGGCTTTCGACAAGCACTATCGGGAGGAAATTAAGGAACTCATGGCTCAGGGGATGGACGAGGAGAAGGCAAAACAGGAGGCTCCGCTCATCAAAGAGGCACATGAGATGCTCGTCAAATGGGAAAACAATGACCCTGAGGTACGTGCCTTGTGGGAGAAGATGAACAGCTGGGTGTATGCTGGCTTCGACGAGACATACCGGAAGATGGGTGTCTCTTTCGACAAGATATATTATGAGAGCCAGACTTACCTGAAGGGTAAGGCAAAGGTGGAGGAGGGTCTTGCCAAAGGACTCTTCGAGCGTCATGCTGATAACTCGGTATGGGCTGACCTCACCAACGAGGGTCTCGACCAGAAACTGTTGCTGCGCTCTGATGGTACGTCTGTCTATATGACACAGGATATCGGTACGGCGGAGATGCGCTTCAAGGACTATCCCATCGACAAGATGATCTATGTGGTCGGTAACGAGCAGAACTACCACTTCCAGGTGCTCTCTATCCTCCTTGACCGTCTGGGCTTCAAGTGGGGTAAGGAACTGGTACACTTCTCTTATGGTATGGTGGAACTGCCAAATGGTAAGATGAAGTCTCGCGAGGGTACCGTTGTCGATGCCGACGACCTGATGGAACTGATGGTCAGCGATGCCTTGAAAGCTGCCGACGAGGCTGGGAAGAATGCTGATCTGTCCGATGCAGAGAAACAGGAGATCGCTCGTATCGTGGGTATGGGTGCCCTGAAATATTTCATCCTCAAGGTGGATGCCCGCAAGAACATGCTCTTCAACCCCGAGGAGTCGATTGACTTCAATGGTAACACGGGGCCGTTTATCCAGTATACTTATGCCCGTATCTGCAGCATCCTGCGCAAGTCTCAGAATATGCAGCATGTTCAGAATACTCCGAGTACTTTGAATGAAAAAGAGATAGAACTTATCCAGAAGATGAGTGAGTATCCTGCTGTCGTCGAGCAGGCAGGCAAGGATTATTCTCCCAGTGGCATCGCTAACTACTGCTATGAGCTGACGAAGATTTTCAACCAGTTCTATCATGACTTTAGCATTCTTAACGAGCCTGATGAGCAGAAACGGCAGGTACGTCTTGTCCTTGCTCGTAACGTGGCAAAAGTCATTAAGAATGGTATGTCATTGCTGGGTATTGAGGTACCAGAGAGAATGTGATGCAGAATCCGCCAGATTATAGGAACGACACGGTACTTCCCCTCCATCCTGATGTGAAAGCAGATGCTTGGGCGGTGGATGCGGCATGCTCTGGCAACCCAGGACCTATGGAGTACCAGGCTATCGATTTAGCCACAGGCTACCGGATATTCCATTTCGGACCGATGAAGGGAACCAATAATATAGGGGAGTTCCTCGCCATTGTCCATGCCCTTGCCCTGATGCAGCAACAGGGTCTTCATGACAAGACCATTTATTCGGATTCCTATAATGCCATTCTCTGGGTCAATAAGAAGCAGTGTAAGACAAAATTTGAGCGCACTCCTGAGACAGAGGCGCTCTATCAGATTATCCTGCGTGCTGAGCGATGGTTACAAACCCATCAGTGGCGTAACCCTATTATCAAGTGGGAAACTCAGAAATGGGGTGAGATTCCTGCTGATTTCGGTAGGAAATGAGGGTGTTCGAACCATATTGCTGTTGACATAACACACTCGCCTCGGCTGGTAGCTGGGGCGTTTTTGTTCCCTCCGTAACGGTGAGAGCGTAATTGGTCTCCACACGTATCTCGTCCCATAATCCTGCTGCCATGAATGCCTCGTGGGTCTGTCTGCCGCCTTCTACGATGAGCGACTGGATACCGTGCTGGTAGAGGTCATCCATCAGTTGGGGCAACGGTCTGTCATGGGTCAGTACGATACGCATGGGGTCGGGACCATGCCAGTGACGGACGGTCAGCTGAGGATGTTCACGGTCATAGGTGATATGTCCTACCAGAATAGCATCTTCTTCCGCCCGCAACTTATGGGAGAGCATCTGTGTCTGCTCGTTGCTGATTATCAGCGGTTTGAAATGGTCGTCGATAAACCCGTTGGCGGTCTGTGCCCATTTCAGGATGATATAGGGACGGTGTTTCGAATGATAGGTGAAAAACCGACGGTTCAGCCAACGGCATTCCTCTTCCAGCACACCCACGGTCACCTCAATACCTGCCTCGCGGATCATCGCGATACCTTTCCCCTGCACTTTTGCAAAAGGGTCGATACATCCCACCACCACACGTTTCACTCCTTTCTTGATGATCAGCTCGGCACAAGGGGGTGTCTTACCATAGTGGGCACAGGGTTCTAAGGAGACATAGATGGTGGCATCCTTCAATAGCGACTCATCTTCCGGACGCACTGAGGCAAAAGCGTTGACCTCAGCATGTCCTTCGCCACAGCACACATGATAGCCCTCACCGATAATGGAATCCTCATACACGATGACAGCACCGACCATCGGATTAGGACGAGCACCTTGTATCCCGTTGGCTGCCAGTTGCAGACAGCGCCGCATGTACTTCTCGTCTATAGTCATTATTTTATTAAATAAATTTGGCATTTTGCTCACTTAATCGTATCTTTGCACTATGACTTATCGTGACTTCTGGCATCATCTGACATCGGTCTATGACGAGGGCGAGGCGAAAGCCGTCGCACGCATAGTCTATGAAGTGCGCTTCGGTCTCTCGTGGACAGACCTATGCATCGGCAAAGATACGCAATTATCTGCAGACAACCAAACCGAACTGCAGGAAATCTTACAGCGGCTGTTGCAAAAGGAACCCGTACAGTATGTCCTGGGACAGGCTGACTTCTGTGGCAGGACCTTCTTGGTCAACTCCCACGTCCTCATCCCCCGTCCCGAGACCGAGGAACTGGTACAGTGGCTTCTCGAAACTCATTCCTCTCCCTCGGGAGAGACAGAGGGGGGCGACATCCTCGATATCGGAACAGGTAGTGGGAATATCGCCATTACCCTGGCTGCAAGCATTCCCAACGCACACGTCACTGCCTGGGACATCTCCCCCGAGGCATTGGATGTGGCAAAGAAGAATGCCGAGCGCCACCACGTCAGCGTCACCTTCCAACAAGTCGATGCCCTCGACTCCTCACTCCTCACTCATCGCTCCTCACTCATCACTATCATCAGCAACCCTCCCTATATCGCTGATCACGAACATGACACCATGTCACCGAACGTACTGGACTACGAGCCCCATACTGCCCTCTTCGTCCCCGACGAAGACCCCCTTCGTTTCTATCGGGCGATAGCTGCCTATGGGCAACAGGCTCTCCTGCCGGGCGGTTGGCTCTATTTCGAAATCAACCCCCTCTACGTCAACGAGCTATGCGAGTTATTACGTATGATGCGATTCCATCGCATCGAAACCAAGGAAGACCAATTCGGCAAACAGCGATTCATAAGAGCACAACGATGAAACAGAAAACAGAACAAGAGGCTTACCTCTCTCTGGCTGCCCTCTGCGCACAGGCAGAACACTGCCAATGGGAGATGCTGGAGAAGATGAGGTGCTGGGAACTCTCTGACGAGGCTCAGGCACGTGTCATGGAGCGCCTCATGAAGGAGCGTTATGTGGATGACGAACGTTATGCGCGTGCCTTCGTCAAAGACAAGGTGCGTTATAACAAATGGGGGCGGCGCAAGGTGGAGCAGGCATTGTGGCAGAAACATATCGGGGATTCCGTACGCCAGCAGGTGCTTGACGAGGTGGACGATGACGAGTATATCAGCATCTTGCGACCGCTGCTCCAACAGAAAAGACGTTCCACGAAAGCTGCCAGCGACTATGAACTGAACCAGAAACTCATCCGCTTTGCTGTCAGCCGTGGCTTTACGATGGATATTATCAAACAGTGTATCAATGTCGAGGATGATGCCGAGTTTATGGAGTAGGTTCCTTGATTTGGTGGCACCACGCTCTTGTGCGGTATGTGGCTGCCGACTGGGCATCTCTGAACAAGGGGTGTGCTCGTCGTGTTACCTCCATCTGCCGCGCACCACTTACCAGTTCTCACCTTACGACAACCCCATGACGCAACTGTTCTGGGGACTGGCTCCTGCGGTGAGCCGTGCCGCTGCGCTCTTTTTCTATGAACCACACTCGGAGGTAGCTCGTCTTGTCTACGACCTGAAATACAGGGACCGTCCGGACATCGGGGTGGACATGGGACGTATGATGGCGGAGGAGATGCGCATGGCAGGGTTCTTCGACGGGGTGGACATGATTGTCCCTGTACCACTCGCTCCTAAGCGTCAGCGACAACGGGGCTATAACCAGAGTGAGCGGCTGGCTCAGGGTCTCCATGAGGTGACAGGACTGCCGGTCAACACGAAAGTGCTGTGCCGAAAAGGCTTCCGTCAGAGTCAGACTGCTCTCCAGCGACACCAGCGACAGGAGAACGTGGCAGACCTCTTTGCGCTGCGTAGCACGATAGACCTGGCGGGCAAGCACCTCCTCCTCGTCGATGATGTGTGTACCACCGGTGCCACTCTCGCCTCTTGTGCTGATGCGCTGAACGTTTTCCCTGGTCTCCGCATCAGCATCCTCACCCTCGGTTTTACGAAGTCGTAGTAAAAAACTCTAAACTCTAAACTCTAAACTCTAAACTTTTTTGTATCTTTGCACCCAAAAGATACAAAAACAATGATTATGGATGCTATCAAGAAACTATTTGCCAAGAAACTGATGGACATCAAAGCCATCAAGTTGCAGCCTAACGAGCCGTTCACATGGGCATCGGGCTGGAAGTCGCCTATTTACACTGACAACCGTAAGACACTCGGTTATCCGGAGGTGCGCTCGTTCGTCAAACTGGAACTCTGCCACCTCATCCAGCAGTATTTCCCTGAGGCAGAGGCGGTGGCTGGTGTCGCTACAGGTGCTATCGCTCAGGGGGCACTCGTCGCTGACGAACTGGGACTTCCTTATGCGTATGTCCGTCCGAAACCGAAAGACCATGGCATGGGTAACCAGGTGGAGGGTGAGCTCGCCAAGGGTACCAAGGTCATCGTCGTCGAGGACCTGATATCGACGGGTGGCAGCAGTCTGAAGGCTGTAGAGGCTTTGCGCCAGTATGGCGTGGAGGTCATTGGCATGGTGGCTTCCTTCACCTATGGCTTCCCTGTCGCTGAACAGGCTTTCAAGGAGGCTGGTGTTCAGCTCATCACACTCAGCGACTATGCGGCAGTTCTCGCACAGGCTGCGGAGACGGGCTATATCAAAGCGGACGAGATAGAGGTGTTGAACGAGTGGCGGCAGTCACCTAACACGTGGAAGCAATGACGAAGTTTGAGAGCAGTGTCAAGCAGATTCCCTACCCTGTAGCGGATGTCTATCGGAATATCAGTGACTTGCGTAACCTTGACAGGGTTCGTGACCGCGTACCCGAGGATAAGTTGTCAAACTTCGCTTTCGACGAGGATACGGTACAGGTACGGGTGGACCCTGTCGGTCTCCTGAAACTGCGCATCATCGAGCGTGAGGAGGGGAAGTGTGTGAAGTTCGAGACAGAGCAGTCACCCATGCCTTTCAACCTGTGGATACAGGTGCTTCCTGTCTCTGACATGACGAGTAAGATGCGGGTGACGGTGAAGGCTGACATCCCGTTTATGCTGAAAGGAATGGTGAGCGGTCCCTTACAGGACGGTGTCGAGAAAATCGCCGATGCGCTGGCGCAAGTGCCTTATATTTAACTATAGCCACTATAGGAACGATAGGTACTATAGTCACTATAATAACAACAATTATGAACAAACTTTGGGAGAAGAATTTTGAGGTGAATGCGGAGATCGAGCGCTTCACCGTGGGACGTGACAGGGAGATGGACCTCTACCTGGCTCCTTATGACGTACTGGGCTCTATGGCTCATATCACCATGCTGGAGACTATCGGGCTGCTGGAGGCTGACGAGTTGCAACAGCTGCTGGCGGAGCTGAAGAATATCTATACGGTATGCCAGCAGGGGGAGTTCCGCATCGAGGAGGGAGTGGAGGATGTCCACTCGCAGGTGGAGCTGATGCTCACCCGCAAACTGGGGGATATAGGAAAAAAGATTCACTCGGGACGCTCCCGTAACGACCAGGTATTGGTCGATCTGAAACTGTTTACACGCCATCAGCTGATGGAGATTGCCGACAGCGTGAAAATCCTCTTCGACGAACTGCAGACGAAAAGTGAGCAGTATAAGGGAGTACTCATGCCAGGCTATACGCATCTGCAGGTGGCGATGCCGTCGTCTTTCGGACTGTGGTTCGGTGCTTATGCGGAGTCGCTGTGTGATGATATGCTCTTCCTGCAGGCTGCCTATAAGATGACCAACCGTAACCCGCTGGGCTCTGCCGCAGGCTATGGCTCGTCGTTCCCCCTCAACCGTCAGATGACGACGGACCTGCTGGGCTTCGACTCCATGGACTATAACGTGGTGTATGCGCAGATGGGACGGGGTAAGATGGAGCGTAACGTGGGCTTCGCCATCGCTACCATCGCGGGCACCTTGGCAAAACTTGCCTTCGACGCTTGCTTGTTTAACTCCCAGAATTTCTCGTTTGTCCGTCTGCCGAAGGAGTGTACGACGGGTTCCAGCATCATGCCGCATAAGAAGAACCCGGATGTCTTCGAGCTGATACGTGCGAAGTGTAATAAGCTACAGGCACTGCCACAGCAGGTGACACTCATCATGAACAACCTCCCCGTGGGTTATTTCCGTGACTTGCAGATTATCAAGGAGGTATTCCTCCCTGCTTTCGACGAATTGAAGGACTGTCTGCAGATGGCTGCGTATATCATTAATAAGATAGAGGTACGTGAGGATATCCTCGACAACCCGATGTACGACCCGATGTTCTCTGTCGAGGAGGTCAACCGCCTCGCCGCTGAGGGCATGCCGTTCCGTGACGCATATAAGAAGGTAGGACTGGATATCGAGGCTGGCACCTTCACGCCCAACAAGGATATCCACCATACGCACGAGGGCTCTATTGGCAATCTCTGCAACGACCGTATTGCCTCTCTCATGCAACAGACTCTTGACGGCTTCGGCTTCGACCGCGTAAAAAAAGCAGAAAATGAATTACTGAAATGAAACGTCTTACTGCTTACATCTTACTGCTTACTGTTTACCTCTTCACCTCCTGTGGTGCCGAGCAGCAATACACGTCCTGGTCCTGCCGTTTCATCTTCAACAACGGTACCTACCTCGACCAGACGATAGCAGTGGCTATCAACCCTACCGTCTCGGGCATCTTCTGTAAGGTGACCGAGGAGACAAGGGGCGGCACACGCTACCTGGTCTTCGAGAACAGCCACGGGGCGACATCACGCCACCAGATGATGGCGGAGGAACTGCGCAATAACCTGCGCATCGGTCAGAACAACGGCATCATTGTGGGGGTACAGAGTATGGGTGACAATTCCTTCACGGCATACGACCTGCACTGTCCTAACTGTGCCCGACGGGAGAATAACATCACCAACCCCACCTACCCCGTCGCTTTCGATGCCAAGATTCCGGGCTTCGTCAACTGCACGGTATGTGGCGACCAGTACGACCTCAACAGCGGGGGACTCCTCGTCAAGGGCAAGGAGGGTGACAAAGGCTTGGAACGCTACCGTAATGCCCGTACTGAGGGTCCCACTGGCAGAGTCACCGTCTTCACCAACTAAAATAAGGGAGCAAGTAAAAATAAGAAAGTCAAAGAAATAGTAAGAAAAAGAAAAATTTCTAATTCCTAATTACTAATTTCTAATTTATTTTCGTATCTTTGCACCCGCAAAGTGATAAACAGGTCTACTGCCGCGATGGTGGAATGGTAGACACGAGGGACTTAAAATCCCTTGGTCAGTAATGGCTGTGCGGGTTCGAGTCCCGCTCGCGGCACTAAACCAGCAAATGCAGTAGTTCTCTGAACTGCTGCATTTTGTATAGGCGCTCATGAGGAAACTCCTCCGACTGCTCCAGTGCCCATACCACATGATAGGGGATATACGCTGCCCACGCACCAGCCTGCAGTGCCGGAGCGATATCACTGCGGAACGAGTTACCCACCATCAGCGTCTCCTCCGGAGCCACGTCCAGGTTCTCACACAACTGCCGGTATTCCGTCACTGTCTTGTTCGACACCGTCTCCAGACGGCAGAAATACTGCTCCAGTCCCGACCGTCTCAACTTATCCTCCTGATCCATCAGCTCACCCTTGGTGAACACCACCAGACGGTAGCGCCGCCGTTGCACCAGTGCCTCCAGTGTCTCCTGCACCCCCGGCAGTGGTGTTGTCGGAAACCGCAACAGCTCTTTTCCCATGTCGATAAGACGCATCACGTCATCACCACTGATCTCCCCGTGCGATATCCGCACTGCATTCTCGATGAGCGACAGGGTGAATGCCTTCGTGCCATAGCCCGTCAGCGACAAGTTCCGGTGCTCCGTGGCAAACAGCCCCTCACTCACCTCCTTCCGTGTCGCCCACGGCTTCAGCAACTCCGCACACCGCTCCTCCACCGAGTCAAACCACGACTGGCAGTCCCACAGCGTATCATCTGCGTCAAAAGCTATCACCCTAAACTCTCTCTTCATTTTATTTCTTTACCTTTCCCCTCAACTCTATTGAATTGATAATATTCTGCCACAGCACATAACAGCCTGCCCCTATCGATGCCACTGGATGCAGATACATATACGACACCCATATACTCAGAGCCGTGTTCTTCTGGAACAACCCCTGCCCGCTATTGATACGCTCGCCCAGGTAACGTCCCACCAGCCGTCCGATGCCGAACTGCACCCAGCATAATGCGAAGGTACCCACGGCAATGGCAGCCAGCATCAGTAGCGAAGCCTCGCTATGCACGATATTCTTCACCGTGATACCTGTCGTTATCGACAGAGACACCGCCCAGCAGTAGAAGCTAAGGTCTGGTACTGACACTATTTTACGGCATACTCCCTTCGCATAATGCTGCATCACCCACCCCAGTACCAAGGGCAACAGTAACACATACGACACTTTCTCCAGTATCGTCAGGAAAGCCTCCGTGAACGCTACGTCAGCTGTCGGCTCCAGCATCGGGAACACCAGGGGAATCATCAGTGCCGAGGCAACCGACGACAGCAGCACATACGATGACATCGTCGATATATTACCCCCCAGCTTACCCACCACTACGGGTGATGCCGAGGCTGCGGGACCAATGATACATGTCAGCAGGGACTCCCAGAACAACTTGAATCCTGAATCCTGAATCTTGAAACTTGAATCCAGCCGCTCACTGTCCACCGCCAGTGCAATCACCAGGCCCACCAGCAGCAGTTGTGCGAGGAGCACCCCTGCGTGCCACTTATGCGGTCTCATATCATGGAAGTCCACCTTACAGAATGTCACGAAGAGCGTAGCGAATACCGTGATGGGAAACAGCGTGTCGAAGACCGAACTCAGCACCTCCCCCGTCCTGTCCAGAGCCGGTACGAGGTAGAAAGTCAAATAGCACACCGTCCCCATGGCGATAGCCACCGGCAGCGTCCAGTCCTTCAGAAAACGAATAAAGCCCATGCTCACAAATTTCTTTTAGCATACAAAAGTAAGAACAATTATCGACATTCCCAAATAATTCCATCTTTTCTATTCTATTTGTTTGTTGAATCAATATTTTTGACTATCTTTGCATCAAACAAAATACATTGTTTATACAAAAACCACCCTTTTAGAAAAGTGCCATGTTGGTAAAGACATATTGCGCTGCCGTCAATGGACTGGAAGTCAATACGGTAAAAGTTGAGATAAGTATGGCAAGAGGAGTGCAGTTTCATCTCACAGGACTTGCCGATACTGCAGTGAAAGAGAGCCATGACCGCATCAGGGCAGCTCTCCAGAACAATGGTTTTAAAATGCCTGTGATGGATATCACCATCAACCTCTCCCCAGCAGATATCAAGAAAGAAGGTTCGGGTTACGACCTGCCTCTTGCCATAGGTATCTTAGCTGCAAGTGGAAAAGTCATCAATGATCATCTTGACGAGTATATGATGGTAGGAGAACTGGGACTTGACGGAAAGTTACAGCCTATTCGTGGTGCTCTTCCTATAGCCATCAAGGCAAGAGCTGAAAAATTCAAGGGTCTCATTGTCCCACGGCAGAACGTCCGCGAGGCGGCGGTTGTCAATCAGGTGAATGTTTATGGCATGGACTCCCTTTTAGAGGTCATTCAGTTTTTCAATGGCTCAAAGGAGATAGCCCCCACTGTCATTGATACCCGTCATGAGTTCTATCAAAACCAAGAAGCCTTCGAACTCAATTTTTCTGATGTCCGAGGACAGGAGAGTGTGAAGCGTGCCTTGGAGGTTGCTGCGGCAGGAGGTCATAATCTGATTATGATCGGTCCTCCCGGATCGGGAAAGTCCATGATGGCAAAGCGCATTCCAAGTATCCTACCCCCTTTGTCGCTAAGTGAGAGCCTGGAGACTACACAAATACATAGCGTGGCAGGAAAATTACCCAGAGACACCGGTCTTATTTCGCTGAGACCTTTCCGCGCTCCTCACCATACCATCTCCCAGGTGGCACTCGTCGGCGGCGGCAACAACCCACAGCCAGGTGAGATATCGTTGGCTCATAATGGAGTCCTCTTCCTTGACGAGATGCCTGAGCTGTCACGCAGCGTGTTAGAGGTGTTGCGCCAACCGTTGGAGGATCGTAAGATCACTATCAGCCGTGCCAAGTATAATGTGGAATACCCCTGCTCCTTTATGCTCATCGCCTCCATGAACCCCTGCCCCTGTGGCTATTACGGTGACCCCACCCATCATTGCGCCTGCACCCCAGGACAGATACAACGCTATATGAATAAGATCAGTGGCCCACTGCTTGACCGCATCGACATCCATTGTGAGATACAGGCAGTACCTTTTGCCCAGCTCTCACAGATGCAGCAGGGGGAACCCAGCGAGAAGATCAGAGAACGGGTCATTCGAGCCCGTAACATCCAGACAGAGCGCTTCAATTCCCTCCCTAAACAGGGAGGTCAGGGGAAGGTCTACTGCAACGCTCAGATGACCGAGCGCATGCTCCACGAGTTTGCGGAGCCTGACGAGTCTTCTTTGGAGATGCTCCGCACGGCGATGGAACGGCTGAAACTCTCTGCCCGTGCCTATAACCGCATCCTCAAGGTGGCACGCACCATCGCTGACCTCGCTGGCAGCGAGAAAGTAGAGTCTGTGCATATCGCCGAGGCTATCGGCTACCGCTCCCTTGACCGTGGTGACTGGGCTGAGCGGGGGATGTAAGCTGATAAATCATAAACCTGTCCCAGTGATTCTTGGGAGAGAGGAGGCATCCCGATCAGAGATCGCAACCAAGGGGATTCAGTATTCCACCCTATGGAACAAAATGTTCCACCCCATGGAACAAACAGGAAGGCGGCACCTTCATGGAGCGAAAGTGCCGCCTTCGAGGGAGAAGGTGTAGTTTATTTCCTAAGCTTGATCCTCTTCCACCCTGCTTGGATGTTGGGGGAGCAGGTGACGGTAGGGGTCTGTATCTTGCGGTTGATGACCACAGACTTCTGCTTGACTTGCTCAGTGACGTACTGGCAAAGTTCACCAAGGGTAACGTTGCCCTTCGTGCTCTGGAGTTTCTTCAGCAAGTAATAGGTGAAGAGTCCGTGACGCTGCTCTTTATAGGGGTAAGCAGTCTCGTCATCGGAGGCTGCACTGAAGGCGATGAGGTTGCCACCGGTAGGACGCTCCTGACGTGCCTTCAGAGAGATACCGCGAGCGGATGCCATGAGGGTACCGCCATCACCGGTTGCTCCGCTGAAGCAGGCATCGAGGAAGACGACAACAGACTTGGCTCCCAAAGAGGAGAGCTCGTTATAGAGCTTCTTCAAGGGGTAGCATGCCTCTGTCTGGGTGCCGTCGGCATCGATAGGCAACAGGAAAGCATCACGAGTAGATTCGTTAGGGATACCGTGACCAGCATAGTAGAAGATGATATTGATATCGTTATATGCTTTGGCGATATTGGTGATGTCCTGCACGGCACGGATCATCTTACCATAGGTAGCATTCGGATAGGTGAGAATGTTCTCGGTGGGGAGTCCAAGGGTCTGCTCACAGTATTTGGCGAAAATCTGTCCGTCGTTACCTGCCATGGGAACGGAAGGGACGAGGGTGTATTCCTCGTTGGCAATGATGACAGCGAAGGTATTGGTGTTGTTGCTCCTTACACGAGGGATATTGACATCTACATCAGAGAGTCCTACGACGACCTCGGTACGCCCTACCTTCGCCTTGCTCTGGCTACCCTGCGAGTTAGAGAGCATACCATAGTCGATGGGAGCGAAATTGGCAGCCACATCGGTCTGGTTATAGGCAAGCACCTGCTGGTTGTTGTACTCGTAAAGCTTTCCTTCGGGGGTGGAGAAAGTGAGTCCGGCAAGAGCGAGTTTCTTGTCAGCAATGACGAAGCGCTGGTTGTAGACGCGCACATTAGCCCAGTTCTCGGCAAACTGCCGCGCCTCGTTATCGGTGCGGGGCACCTTCAGGACGATGTCGCCATAAGGAGACTCTATCAGGAACGACTGGTTCTCGGCATCATAGGGCATGATCTTCATGTCGGCGATGGTCATGTTCTTGGCGAAGCGCTGGACATACTCGTCCATCAGGATTTTCTGCAGCTCCTGCTGCTTGACCTTCGCAGTCTCCTCGTTGACGCGGTTCTTATACTCCTCGATAGTCTCATAGGGGTCTTTCTGCTTCCATTTGTTCATGCTCTTCTCAATGGACTGCTTGGCGAAGACATCGAAATAGGGTATACCTTTATAGACATCCTCGAACTTCTCCTGGTTCTTCTTTTTCTGGGCAACGAGTCCTTCTGCCTCCTTCAGGTAGGCGAGGACACGGGTGTGCTTGGAGACATCGGTGACATCCATATACTCCTTGAGGTAAACAATGGCGTTTTCGTAGTCCTCAAGGTTATAAGTGCGGGCAGCGATGAAATAGACGAGCTCGGGGTAGTAACGATCCTGACGCAGATTCTTTTCGCGCATCTCGGTCATCATAGCCAAGTCGACCGCTTCACGGGCGAAGATGACAGCGGCGGAGTCTTTACGTGCCTGTGAGAAATAGCCGGCTCCCGCCTTCAGGAAATTGAAAAGGGACGCCAGCAGCATGCACGACTTGTCGTAGTTCTCCACACCCTTGGGAGAATTGATGAGGACTTGCTTGTAGGCACGGGCACACTCCAGCGACTTCATGTATATCTCGTCCTTGCTGATGGAGTCGACGCTGCGCATCATGATGAACTGCTTGTAAGTATTGTCTGCCTGAGCAATGGTCTGTCCATGCATGGCAGTAGAGAGAAATACAAGAACCAGTACAAGTCCTAGTGACTTGTACTGATTCTTCAACAGATGGGTTTTCTTATCCATTATTTAAAAAGCATCTATGAACGTACACTGCACACTGATGCGGCGGAACTTACTGCCTTCTTCCTCGGACACCTCTATATGATACTCGTAGTCGCGCTTCATCTTCTCGAAGGTGGCAAGCTCTTTCTCTATATAGTAGTTGACACCGATGGCACGGGTGAACGCCAACTGGTCGTTGGTGGCGATTCCCTCTTTCGTGTTCAGTGTGATATTGGTCATCTCTTTGTTCTTATAGACAGGTTCGCCGTCGAACTCTCCATACTTGCCATCATAGGCGAGAGGACGGGAGATAGGCGATGCGTCAGCGGTGCCCTTAATGGCAATCTTCACGCGCTTGCCATCCTGGACGTATTTCGCAAAGTCTTCCTCAAAGGCCTTACGCATGATTTTCAGCATCGACATGGCGGCTCCTGACTCCTCGGTATGGTAGTGACCGGGCTTGAAGTCGTCACGGGCGGAGAACTCTTCCTCTACCTCGTAGGTGAACTCCACGGAGTAGTTGATGATGTTCTTGCCGTCTGCGTCAACAGCGGGGTCGGCATGGGTCTTCACGGAGATATGGGTCTTGTCGGAAATGGTCTGCTCCTGCTTAGCCAGACTGATGATGTCTTCCTTGATGCTCTCCAGTCGCAGCTCTTCCATATTGGTGGCGCGGATGACATCGATGGGTACGAAGTTGGCATCCTCGGACATATAAGACAGGGACTTACGTTCTTTATTGTCGAAGATATAGGTCTTGCCTGTCTCGGGGTTGTAGACCTCAGCATAGACAATCTCAAACTTATCGTCAGGATTCAGTCCGTACTGGACGTTGCGGAACTCGAGACGGGTACCTTCAGCGAACGACTTAATCTCTTCCAAAGGCACGTCAAGGAAGATGTCGGGCATGGAGTTGAAGAGAAGGGTCAGCTTCTTGGTCTTGGTGTTGTAGTCGCCGACAGACCACTCGCTGCTCTCCAGGAGACCGTCAGCCATACGGGTAGCTATCTCACGCTCCAGTCCCATAGCCATCTCCTTGCGGGAGGCTTCGTTGACACGGGCATTGTATTCCTCCAAGGTCTCACCGGGCATCTGCTTCATCCACTGGTCGAGTTTCTCGCTGAGCTCGCTGCTCATCATCTTGTTATAGTAGGGGGTGAGTCCAGGTACATCACTGTATACCAGGGCGTTGCTGGTATTGTAGAGGAGGAAGTCTCTTTCGTCAACATAGCTGAAGATACCGCCAATACCACTGATACCGCCGTCCTGATTCTCCACAAAGAGACGCTCGGTGGGGTCGAGGAGGTTGACGATGGTGATGCGGGAGGGAGAGGTCAGCACATAGGCATATTTGCCGTTATGATTGGACTGACATGCCAGGGCACTGCCCAGGTCGTCGACGGTGCTCTTGACATTGAACGTGGCAGTGTCGTAGACGGTGAGCTTGCCATCAGCGGTGGCTACAAGCATCTTGCTGTTGTTATCGCAGAAGAAGACATCGTTGACACGGCTGTCGGTCTTGATGGTGGTGCGTACCGTTCCACGCTCGACATTCCAGATCTCCAGCGTCTTACCACTGAAGGCAGCGAGGAAGAAATAGTTGCTGCTGAAAATCATCTTGTCAGCGGCAACGGCGGAGATCCAGGTGCGCTCTACTTTCTTACCCAGCACGTCGAAGAAGGTGATCTTCTTGTCGGAAGAGGCAACGACGAGCTGACGGGCATCGGGAGTATAGGCAATGGAGGTGAGGTTCACACCTTTCATCTTGATCTTACGCTGGGGGATGAGCTTGGTACCGTAACGGAAGGTCTCAATGTACTGATTTCCTTTCTTGGGCTTCTCCAGACTGGCTATCGCACTGACGGAGAGGGGTATCTGAAGGCTCTTGATGGTGTCGCCCTTGAAGAGTTCCTTTCCCCGGTTGTTATAGGCGTTCCTGCCGTTATAGTAGAAAGAGGCAAAAGAGACATTACTGAACCCCTTGGGGTATATCTTTTGCTTAAGGACGCGTACTGTCTTGCTTTTCACCTGCGAGTTTTTCACCTGATCTTTATCATCAGCGTGGCAGACGGTACCTGCAAAGAGGAGTGCTGTAAGGATAAGAAGATGTTTTTTCATTGAAATAATTATTAAAAGAGTTGTTACTAGCTGTTATTCATAGGTTGCAAATATACGTATTATTCATGAAATGACAAAATTATTTGTAATTAAATGATGTATTCTCGAAAAAAAAACATACTTTTGCACTATTAATATAATAGTATTCAACTCATGAGAAAGCTCTTTTTATCCGTCTTCCTGGGGGCATCACTGTCTGCCCTCGCACAAGACGTTAGAACGGTGGAGGCAGAATATTTCTATGTCGTCCCTGAGGATGTGTCACTTGCCGCTGGTAAGAAAACGGCACTGGATCATGCGAAAATACAGGCTATTGCGGATGCATATGGCACGGTGGTATCACAGACGAATACAATGCGAATGGCTAACCGCAACGGGACGGCTTCCATGGATTTCCTGTCGATAGGTGGCAGTGACGTGAAAGGGGAATGGATAGAGACAATCGGCGAACCACTGTATGACATCAGCTATGACAGCGGTCAGTTGATGGTCCATGTGAAGGCGAAGGGCAGGATACGTGAGATCGTGTCCAACGGCATAGAGTTCCAGGCAAGGGTGCTGCGCAATGGCACGGAGGACCGCTTTGAGTCGGAGAAATTCAATAACGGGGATAATTTCTACGTGTCGTTCTCATCACCAGTGGCTGGCTATGTCGCCATTTACCTGGTGGATGTGGGAAACGATGCGGTATGCTTGCTCCCCTACCAACAACAGCAGGAGGGTATCTATGAGGTGAAGGCTAACCAGCGGTATGTGTTCTTCAGCGTGGAGGACGCACCGCCTGTGGAGAAGTCGCTGGTGGACCTTTATAACATGACATCACTATATCCGGTGGAGCAGAATCATGTCTACGTCATCTTCTCTCCACAGCCCTTTGTGAAGGCTTCGGATAATGATGCGGGGGAGCTGAGGCAACTGAAGGGTGATGACTTCCAGAAATGGCTCGCAAAATGCAGGAAAAGGGATGCGAATATGACGGTGAAGATTATTCCGATTTCGATTTGGAAGTAAGAGGTGAGAAATAAAGAAGTCCGCTTTCCAGTTGGGAAGCGGACTTCTTTATTATATTAAATAATGTACGCGCGTGTTATGCCTCTGCGTCGTTCTCACGGATGGTGCGTCCCATCACCAGGAAGGCGGTGGGGGCAGCGATGAAGATGGACGAGAGGGTACCGAAGATAACACCGAGGATCATGGCGAAGGAGAAGCTGCGGATGCTGTCACCACCAAGGATGAAGATACACAGCAGCACGATCAGCGTGGTCACGGAGGTGTTGATGGTACGTGCCAGGGTCTGGTTCAAAGAACTGTTGAACAGGCTCTGACGGTCACGCTTAGCATACAGGTTGAAGTTCTCACGGACACGGTCGAAGACCACCACCTTATCGTTGATAGAGTAACCGATAACGGTCAGGATAGCACCGATGAAGGTCTGGTCAACCTCGAGTGACATGGGTACCCATCCCCACAGTACGCTGTAGAAGCCAATGACAATCAATGCATCGAGGGCGAGGGCAACGATAGAGCCTACGGAGTAGGCGACGTTGCGGAAGCGCAGCAGGATGTACAGGAAGATGGCAATCAGGGCGATGATAACGCTGATGATAGCACCGTAGGTGATGTCTTTGGCGACGGAAGGTCCTACCTTCGACGAGCTGATGATGGAACCACCCTCACGGATATCAGGGTTCTTGAAGGCATCCACACTTGCCTGGTTGACGAAACCGGCTTTCTTCAGCGTGTTATAAAGGATCGTCTCTGCCTTGTCGTCGACCTGCGGGTTGTTGGACTCGATATCCCAGTTGGTGGAGATACGGACGGTCTTGCCGTCGGTACCGAGGGCGATGACGCTGGTGTTAGCATCCTTGCCGGCATTCTCGCCAATGGTGTTGACGAAGGCTCCGCCAAGGGCTACACGGACTTGCTCGACGGGCACTGCCTTGTCGAGGGTCACCACGTAGTTACGTCCTCCGGTGAAGTCGATGCTCTGGCTGAGTCCACGTACAGCGAAGCTGACGATGAACAGGATGGCGGCAACGCCCCAGATGGTGAACGACTTCTTATACATACCCATGAAGTTGAACTTGGTGTTCTGCATCATGTTACGGCTGTAGGCAGTCGAGAAGGTGAGGTTCTGCCACTTGTCTTTCTTCATCTTGGCATCGTAGACCAGACGGGTCATGAAGACAGCGGTGAAGAAGGATACGCAGATACCGATCATCAAAGTGGTTGCGAAACCACGGATAGGACCTGTACCGAAGACGTACAGAATGATACCGGTAATCAGTGACGTGAAGTTAGAGTCGAAGATGGCGCTAAACGCATTGGAATAACCGAGGTTCAGGGCTTCCTTCACACTGTGTCCCTTACGCAGCTCTTCCTTGGTACGCTCGTAGATAAGCACGTTAGCATCAACAGCGGTACCGAGGGTCAGCACGATACCGGCAATACCTGGCATCGTCAGCGCTGCCTGGAAGGAGGTAAGGATACCGAGGGTGAAGAAGAGGTTGAATAGCAGGGCGCAGTTGGCAAGCATACCGGGGATGAAGCCGTAAAGCATCACCATGTAGATCATCAGCAGCACGAAGGCAACGATGAAAGAGATGACACCCTGTTTGATGGACTGAGCACCGAGTGACGGACCAACGACTTCCTCCTGTACGATGCGGGTAGGTGCCGGCATCTTACCAGAGTTGAGGGTGTTGGCAAGGTCCTTGGTATCCTCGATGGTGAAGTTACCCGTGATGGAGGAGTTACCACCGTCAATCTGGGTGAGGATACGGGGTGCGCTATATACTGCGTCGTCGAGGACGATGGCAACACCACGTCCGATGTTCTGCTTGGTGATCTGACTCCAGCGACGGGCACCGTCGGAGTTCATCTGCATGGAGACAGAGGGGTGACCCATCTGGTCGAACTCGTCCTTGGCATTGGTGATGACATCACCCTCCAGTGGAGCACGGCCGTTGGGCTCGGTAATCTTCAGAGCATAAAGAGCGAAGATCTCGCCCTTGGTGTTCTCACCGAAGTCTTCTGCCTTGGCTCCCCAGCGCAGCTTACACTCAGCGGGGAGAATCTGTCTGGCGATGTCGCTGTAGATGACTTTGTTGACATCAGCGGTATCGCGGGCGTTGGCATAGCCGACAATAGCGAGTCCCTGGGGGACGGGCTGGAAGACGGCGAACAACGGGTTCTGCTTCAGGGCTGCTTCCTTGGCAGCGGCATCAACCGCCTTGTCGTTCTTCTTAGCGAGCTTAGAGGCAAGGTCAGCTGCGGCAGCCTTGGTAGTATCAGCAACAGCTTCGGCAGCTTGAGAGGTGGAGGTGGTGTCAGCTGCCTCGGGCTGTGCTTCGCCGCCAGTAGCGGCATATTTCTGATTCAACTGGGACAACAGGGGGGCAATCTCCTGAGAGTTATAGGTCTCCCAGAACTCGAGGTTGGCACTTCCCTGCAACAACTTGCGGACACGCTCGGGCTCCTTGATACCAGGCATCTCGACCATGATACGACCGCTCTGTCCTTCCAGCTTCTGGATGTTGGGCTGTACGACACCGAACTTATCGATACGGTTGCGGACAACATTGAAGGAGTTATCAACAGCAGACTGTACCTCGGCACGGAGGGCACGCTCCACCTCAGCATCGGTGCTGTTGGTGCTGACCTTACCCTTCATCTGCTGGGTAGCGAAGACGGCAGCCAGAGGACGACCGTTGCTGTTCTGCTTCCAGTACTTGATAAACAGGGAGATGAAGTCGTTCTGACTGGTCTCCTCTTCCTTCTTAGCCTCTTCCATGGACTTCTTGTAGGCAGCATCGGTCTTGTGGTCTGCCAGTACGTCGACAACGTCAGGTACGGACACCTCAAGAATCACGTTCATACCGCCCTTCAGGTCAAGACCGAGGCCGATTTCCATCTCGCGGCACTGCTTGAAAGAATAGATTCCGCAGTACACTTTCTCGTTCATGATGGAGTCGAGGTACTCCTGACCGGCTTCCTCACTCATGGCGGCTGCCTTATTCTCGTGGTAGCGTGTCACAAATGAGAAGGAGAGGTAGAAGCAGCACACGAGAATCAAGACGAGTGCAATAAACTTTACAATTCCTTTGTTTTGCATGTTGTTTTTTATATGATTTAATTATTGTTTCCGCTATTTTAGCCTGCAAATATACGTATTTTTCTCCACTTACCGAAATTTATAAGGAAAATTCGTCGTTTTTCACTCATTTCCACCTATTTTAAACCAACAAATGATGGGATAATGGTCGCTGGCGTCTATTTCTCTGTCTATCTTGCAGTTGTAGGGAGTGATACTACTGGTGCAGAAGATATGGTCAATACGGAAGGGGAATCCTTTCTGATTATATGACAAACCGAGTCCTCTGCCGGTGCTCACAAAGCAGTCGGTCAGCTCGCGGGCAACGCGGTGACGGGAATAGGAAATGGGATTGTCGTTGAAGTCACCGCAGAGCAGGATGGGGTACTGACGATGGGCTTCTACATAACGGCAGACGGCTTCTATCTGGGGGGAGCGCTTGGTGGATGACTCGGCAAGGGTGACAACCAGTCGCTTGGACTCCCGACGCATGGTGTCGCCCTTGACCTCACCCTTGAGGATATTCTTATAACGCACCCGGTCTGCGGAAGAGAGGTGGGTACCCTCGAAATGGTTGTTGATGACAAGCAGGGTGTCGCTGCCTACCTGCAGGTACCATGCCACGCTGCCATTGCATGTGGAGCGGTAGGTGATGCGCTCACGGCGGAGGATGGGAAAGCGGGTATGGATACCGACACCGTTCAGATACCGGTTGCTGTCGAACATGAGGGTGTCGTTATAGGGGTATTTCTTCTCGTAGTGCTGGAAGCAATAGCGCCTCCAAGTGTCGACATCTTCCTGCAGGCAGACGATATCAGCATCTTGCTGGAAGAGGTAGTCACGGATAGCCTCAAAGCCTTGCTCGTACTTATAGTTGCCTCCGTACTCACAGACGTTATAGCTGAGGAGCTTGAGGGCTCCCTCCGGAGGGGTACTGCGCATGTTGAGGGGCATATAAATAGTAATAGGTACGTAGGCAAGGAGGTAGCCGGCAATGGGGATGATGACCATGCGGAACTTGAAGAGGACCCAGAAAAGGAGGAAGGCGAGGTTGGCAAGGAGAAACAGGGGGAACGTCATGCCGACACACGACAGGACGGGGTGGTCGACGGGGTTCAGCCGGTCACTGTAGCCAACAAGGCACATGACGATGATGGTGGCGATATTGGCACCTGCCATCAACTGGATGGTGAATGTCTTTAACTGCTTGATCAAGACTGCTGGCTTTGCTCGAACAACTTCTTCTTCTCTTCCTTCGTCAAGCTGTCATAACCGCTCTTGCGGATCTTGTCGAGGATGGCGTCAATCTCTGCCTGGTTGGCACGGGGCTGCTTGGGGGGCTTCTGAGGCTCGTCATCGGTCTCGTCGACCCAGCGGCGACGGTTGCTGGTAGTGTGGCGCTGCTGACGCTCGTCGAAACGGCGCTTCATCTGGTCGAAGAACTCTTGCCCGCGACTGCGACCGAAGCCGCTACCGTTGCCAGGGTGCTTGCGCCAGTAACGGATCATGATGAAACCGAAAAGCATACCGCCAAGATGGGCGGTATGGGCTACACCGTCACCAGGACCACTAAGGGCAGAAAACAGCTCGATGGCAATATACCCTACAACAAGCCACTTCGCCTTGATGGGGAACGGGAAGGGGATGATAAACAGACGCTCGTTGGGGAACGTCATACCGAAAGCTAACAGGATAGCATAGACGGCTCCAGAGGCTCCGATGGTGGTCCACAAGTTGAGGTAATCAGCGGTTGCCATAATGGTACCGCCCAAGTTGACTTGCTCGTAGGCTGCCAGACCATCGACCATGTAGTTGATGTACTGGGCGAGCTCTTGGGTCATACCGGCTCCGATACCGCACGAAATGTAATAAAAAAGGAATTTCTTCGGACCCCATACACGCTCGATGACGGCACCGAACATCCATAGGGCAAACATATTGAAGAAGATATGCATGAGACCCCCATGCAGGAACATATAGGTGACGAACTGGTAGATGCGGAAATCGCGCGCCATGAAAAAATGAAGTCCCAGCATCGAGGTCAGGTCGATACCGCGTAACTCTAACACCCAAGTCGCTATGAACGCCAGAAAATTGACAATCAGCAGATTCTTGGTCATTGTCGGTATGTTATTCATCTTAAATACTTTGCTATATAATTACTATTGTCTGACGAGGGGTGCTGCTAGCGCACTTCAACCTCGTTGTGTGCGCAAAATTACGAAAAATATCTGTTTTTTGACACAAAATAAGGGGCAGATGCACTTTTTTTCAAAAAAAATCGCACTTTTTTCGCATTTTTGTTTGTTTTTTTAATTCTTTCTCCTATATTTGCAGAGAATTCGAGTAGAAAACCGACTTAAACTATTAATATTTAATTTTTTAAACAACAACAATTATGAACAAGACAGAATTAATTGAGAAGATTGCAGCCTCTGCAAAACTGACTAAGGCTGATTCTAAGAAGGCACTTGATGCAACAATCGACGCTATCGCTGGTGCACTGAAGAAGGGTGACAAAGTTCAGCTCGTTGGTTTCGGTACTTTCTCTGTAACTAAGAAGCCTGCTCGTGAGGGTATCAACCCCGCTACCAAGCAGAAGATCAAGATTGCTGCTAAGAAGGTGGCTAAGTTCAAGGCTGGTGCAGAGCTTGCAAAGGTTGTGAACAAATAAATTTGTAAAGAAAATTTTAAAAGGCTCCCCTTCCAGGGAGTCTTTTTTTGATGGATATTCGAAAGTCGAAATACCGAAATACCGAAATACCGAGATTCGAGATTCGAAATCGATAACCATTAATCAAAAAGCCCCACTCGCCAATATGCGAGCAGGGCTTTTCCATATATAACTTTTTGTGTTTACTGAACCGTACTGCTGACGTTGTTCTTCTCGTAGTAAGCCTTATAGGTCTCAGAACCGAAGGTCAGACCGACATCCTCACCAGCGAGGGCATCGCAGACTCCCTTGTAAGCCCACTTACGCTTGAAGGACTCGTCCCACAGGTTGGGCTTCTGACCACTCAACCAGTACTCATGCTCATCCTCTGCATCCGTCAGGCTCCAGATAGTGATACCGCTCTGCTGAGCCTCGGGGACATTCTCGAAGTAGGACTCGAAGATGGTCTTGTAAGCGTCGCTCTGTGCCTTATACTGGGCGGCAGAAGGACTACCGGTTCCTACCACGATATCCAACTCGGTGACACGTACCAGCTTACCGGTAGCGGCAAGCTCCTGGAACATCTTATCAACACGTGCACGCAACTCAGCAACCTTGGTGGCGTTCTCCTCGGCATCGTCGGTCGGTGAGAAGCTGACGTGCATCTGGGTACCGATACCATCGACGATAGCGGAGCCGTTGGCAGCGTCGATGTCCTTCACAAACTGGATGGCGGCAGCACGCTTGGAGTCACTGCTCTCTAAGTTATAGTCGTTATAGAACAGCTTAGTCTCAGCGGGCAGGTACTTGCGGGCAAACTGGAATGCCTTGACAGGATAGTCGGGAACGAAATAGCCCCAATACCAGTGACCAGGTCCCCAGTTAAGGGTCAGTCCGTCTGCCTCGGTCTCTGTCGGTGCAGCATCGTAATAGGTTGTCTCGTCCTCTGTCCAAGAACCACCGAAGACTCCGTTATAACCACGTACTCCATTGCTACCGTCAGCAATAGCCTCGTTGATGACATCATAGCCAACAGGAACAATGCCCTTCTCAGCCAGATGCTCTGCCATACCCTTTACCCATGCCTCCATGGCACCAGTCAGAATCTCGGCTTTCTCCTCGGCAGTCTTGAAAGTATAAACAATACGAGAAGCGCGACGGCTACCTGCAGCCTCCTCAGTAAATGGCTCCAGAGAAACAACAATATCATCTATCAAATAGGTACCAGCCATCTGTGCCAGGTCAAAATTCAGACCTTCTATATCACCACCAGCGGTAACCTCCCACTCAATACGCTGCCAATCTGTGTTAACAGCTTGGTCTCCCTGATAGTGAGCTTTTCCTGTGGTTGAACAGCGAACAGAACCAGTTCCACTGGCTACCTTGATATAATATGATACATAGAATTTAGTGCCTTTAGGAATAGGATTGATGAAATTAGCATGAATCTGTACTTTCCACTGATTGCCAGGATTGTCGGCAGCATTCACTACTTGCAGACAACCAGCCTTACGGTTACCTTCATCACTATTCCATGTGTTGCAGCCATCATCACCATTCCATTTCTGCCATTCTGCAATGTCAGCATCAAACTCTCCGTTCTTCAACAAATTGGTGCGATGTGCGTCGGGATTGGTGATCTTTGTGCCAAATTCTACATTGTCAATCCAATAGGTACCCACGTCACCACCTGTATTGATACAAATACGGGTATACGAGTTACCATCCTCTGTAGCATAAGTAATTTCCTTCTCGCAAGTTACCCAATCGGTACCTACCTCAAAGGTCTCATAACCAATAGCGGGATAGCTGCCACTTGGCTGTTGGGCACACACTTGTATACGTCCACTTCCATCTGTACGTGCTTTGAACCGCAGTACATAAGTGACACCAGGTACCAAAGGTTCTACATCCTGACAGAACTGAACATCCCATAGATTACCAGCCTTAGGATTGTAAATCTTGGCTGCACCGGAACCATCAACGCCACCAGTGGCATCCCATTCGCGAGTGGAACTGCCACCCCAGCCCATCCAACCGGATATATCAATGTCAAATGTTCCATTCTTTAGAATATTAGCAATGTCACCATCTGTCTCCACTTTAAATGTCGGTGCGATGAGTGACTTCAGATAGGTTTGATTCTGCTGGGTGTGCCAGAAAAAGTTATGACCATAGAGGTCAACACCATCGTCTTTCAACTGCTTAAGGGCAGGGTCGAGATTACCGAAATTCAAGGCACCAGAATTGGCAACAATGGCATCCATCTTCATGGCATTGCCCCATGTCACCATCTGGAAATTGTCCTTTGCCAACTCATGGCGACCGTCCTCACCCATATAGATAGCCATACCGACACCCAGACCAAGTTTCATATTAGGATGATTCTCGGCGGAATAGGTTTTGATATCGTCATAGTTCGCAAGAACTTCTTTCACAGCGAGGGGCAGGTCTGCCGACGTGACGGCGGTATGACCATCCTGCAACCCCCACTCCATAATTTGGTCATCACAACCTGTGAATAGCATCGCTGATGCTACGACTGGTAATAGGAATTTATTGATTTTCATACTGAATATACATTTTAGGGGTTATTCTGTGATCTCCTCTTCCTCGTCGCCAAAATCACTCACACTGATCGGTGCGATAGAAACGACGCGGATGTTGTCGATATACACTTTCTGGTTGAAAGTACTGGACTTATAGACAATATCGTCAGAGAACTCCAAGTCGCTGTTGACAAAGACGGCGAGGAAGTTGCGGTAAGAACCGGCATTACGGTCTTCACAGATATTGGCGAAGGTGGCATCAGGTGCCTCGGTGGGGTCGTAGTTACCAAACTTCGTCATTGGAATGGTAATGGTCTGCCAACGCTCACCAGTGGTCCAAGCCTCGTGCGTACCGTCTTCCTCATTCAACCAAGGTACCCATACGGTAGCAGTGTTGAAATACTGGCTGCTGTACTTTGTACCGGCAGAGCCCCAGCCCTTACCGGAGAGGTTGTTCTGCAAAGAGAATTCCAACTGACCGGTCAAATCCCAAGGTTCAGGACAGTAGATGTCAAACTGCAAGGCGACGTTGGCAGCAGGAGTATTCTCGGGGATATAAGCGTACATACGCTTCGTCCAGTCGTCGTTGGGGTTGTCGTTACCTGCGGTAGCCCAATAGAGAGCCTCACCACCCGCATCAATACCACCGTCGGCAAGTTTAGCCTCAGGAACGAGCATAGCGCACTTGCCACGACCAGTGTTCAAGGGGTCGTCTACCAGGTCAGCAGGAGCATAGGTGGCACTCCAGGAACCCAGTTCTCCCTTTCCGTTTTCCTCGAAGTCGATGACAAAGCAACGGAAGTCGTTGAAGAATGTGGGGCTGACAGCAGTACCATTGGCTCCCTCGCTGGTAAGACTACCAGCCACGGTGAGGTCGGCACTGGCAGGAACAGTGAAAGTGAACCACTCACCATCCTCGTCGCTAATGATACCATCGGTAATCTCTGTGCCGTCGGGAAGGATGACTTTGGTGGTTTCCTGCAGGTTGGCACCGTTGACAACGACGAGCTCACCAGCCTTAGGCATCGTATTGTCGACATTGGTGATGCTGGGTGCGGAGGCACGGATGATGAAAGGATAAACGAGTTGGTTGTCTTCGCTCTTATACAGCACGATGGTGTTACGTACGGCATCGTCCGCCTTATCGACTGGGGTCTTGCTGTTGAGCTGAACCCAGATGTTATTATCCGTCATGAGGGCATTATTGAAATAGGTCTCATAACCATTGATGTAGATTCTCTTCACACCGGTGAAGCCGGAACCCTGGATGCGGAGCAGCTGTCCGAGACGGGCAAACTCCACAGGACGGTCCTTGATATTGTCGTCGTCGATATTCTCCAGATAGATCTGGTCGATTTTCATCTGTGACGAGCTGCTAGACGAGTCGCTATCGCTACATGCCGTGAAGGTAAAAGCAGCAACGGCGAGACATAATGTCCAGAAATATTTCATTGTTTTCATAAACTATTTACTTTTATACCTTATTATATATTTAGAACAGCTCTGCATCAGATACCTCACGGTCGCCAAACACATAGGCAACGGTAGCTACGTTGTTCTCGGAGTCAGACTTCAACTGTGGGTTCTTCGTAGAGTCGGTCTCTGGAATCGACAGCACGAGGTTCTTGGCAGTAGCGACAGAGACACTAGGACCAGGAGCTGCATAAGAGTCAGACAACTTATAGGTATGTGTAGAAGACTCGTAATAGCTGGCATTACGATGCTGGTTGTTGACGTAGTTCACCACTTCCTGCTGCTCGTAATAACCGCGGCGAACGAGGAAATACCAATAGAGTCCCTCGAAGGCGAGCTCTACACGGAACTCGTGACGGATGTCCTCATAGCCTATCTTTGACTTCGCAGGTACACCGGCACGGGTACGTAACTCGTTGAAATAACCAAGAGCCGTAGCATCTGTCGTAGTGGCATCGTTACCCAACGTTGCCTCTGCATAATTGAGGTAAACCTCTGCAAGACGCATCATATAGGTGTTCACACCAGAGTTGTTGTTGACAGAGAAGCCGTTGACAGCATTGGTACCTACCACATACTTTTTCACGTTGGCTCCCTGGGAACTGGCACTCTCGGTCTCACCATAGACATAGGGTTTCGTGGGGTCGACAGACAACTCGGGATAGCTCTCACCATAGGAGGCTACACAGTTGTGGCGACGGATGGCATCGTCAACGGTGACTCCCAGCGTGGGGTCTTCGTACTCCTTGAATTCCTCCCAGAGGTCGTATGAGCAATAGGTGGATCCACCCCATGAGTTACCCTGGTTGACCTGTGTACTCCAGGCAAGGAAACGGGTCATAGACTGTGCCAGACCTGCTGCCGCACCTGCTTGCCACTGCAACTGGAAGATGCTCTCGCTGTTGTTGTTGAAGGTTGATGCTGCAAACAACTCGGCATAGGTGTCGGCAAGCTCGTAGGGACCTTCCTCTATCACTTTGGCAGCAGCTTTCTTGGCGGCATTCAGGTAATAGGTGTTACGTGTCTTGCTGTTGAACTGTGTCTGGATATTGCTGCCGTTGTAACGATCACTGCCAGAAACGACACCAGCCATCGAGAGATAGAAACGCGACAGCATGGCATAGGCTGCATATTTGTTGACACGTCCCGCTGCCGGTGAGTTGGCAGGCAGATAAACGGCTGCATACTCCATATCACGGATGGCAAACTCGAAGACATCGGTCCTATTAGCGGCAGGCACCACGTAATTGTTGACCAGATTCTGGGTGTTGTCATAGATGACACCACATCCCCACAATGAACCAAGATACCAATAGGCGAGTCCACGCATGAAACGAGCCTCGGCAATACCCTGCTGCTTGGCAGTCTCAGAAACACCTGAGGTTGAATAATTGGAAACATTATTGATGGTGTTGTTCGCCTGTGAGATGACAGCATAGAAAGATGACCATGCGTCATTCAGACCATTAGAGGCACCGGACTCTGTGAAGTTAGTGTAGGGATAGATATAGTCTGAATACTGTGCTGTGATATTGTTAGCACGTCCGTCACCCATTCCGTAGTAGGACTTGTCGTTGAACATGTACCATACATAGTTATAGAGAGGGGTTACAGCCTGCGACACAGCCTCATCGCTTGTGAAGAAGTTATCTTGTGACAACTGGTATGAGTTCTTCTGATCCAAGAAACTCTCTGCACAGCTCGTCACTGTCAGCATTCCTGCAAGTGCAATAGTATATTTTAAAATACTTGTTTTCATAATCATTTCTAATTTGATTCCTTATTATTATTAAATTAGAACTGCAAATTGATACCTACCGTGTAGATACGCGGAGAAGGATAACGGCTGTAGTCAACACCATTCAAGAGGGCATTGCCACGCAGTGAGCCTACCTCAGGATCATAGCCATCATACTTGGTGATGGTGAACAGATTCTGGATGTTGCAGTAAATCTTCGCATTCGTCAGGAAGAGATTCTTAATCCACTTACGAGGGAAGGTGTAAGAGAGCGAGATGTTCTGCAGACGGATATAACTGCCATCCTCTACATAAGCATCGCTGACACGATTGTTCTTATTGACACCACTCTCGGTAGAAAGACGAGGCATGATAGTACTAGTATTTACCACGCGATAGTTACGATAGTCATCGGGACCTTTGGCATCAATCTTCTCCAAACGCGCGTAATCGAGAACTGTTGTCAGCTGGTTGCTGGTAGCACCAGTGATATCGAGGAAACGACGCTGGTAGTTCATGATCTTGTTACCGTATGAACCACTGAACTGGATGCTCAGGTCAAATCCCTTGTAAGAGAAGGTGTTTCCGAATCCCCAGGTAAACTTAGGCTCAGGATTGCCTATGAAGGTCTGGTCGCTGTCATCAATCACACCGTCGTTATTGATGTCTTCATAGATATAGTCACCGATGAATACACCACCCGATGTGGGAGAGGTTGCCATGGAAGCTCCCTTAGGAAGTGCCACAGGCTTTACATTGCCCTCGGCATCACGATAATAGAAATCTTCGGGCTTGTCGAAACGACCAATCACCTTGTAGCCCCAGAACTGTCCGATGGGCTTGCCTACTACGGTATTGGTGACAGTAGCGACATCGGAACCGATCTGCAGGGTCTGTGGCAGACTACCGCTATCGGAATCCAAAGAGAGGACCTTATTGCGGTTGAGGGAGAATACGAAATTAGAACGCCATTGGAAGTTCTTGTTCTCGATATTCACCGTATTCAACGTGATTTCAATACCAGTATTACGCAGCGAACCGATGTTACCCCATGGGTTGGTAGCGGTACCGTAGGCTTCGTTGGAACCTGCTCCTGAACCAAGGAAGGCGGGGAGGTCGAGCATCATCAACAGGTCGTTGGTCTTCTTATAGTACCAGTCGAATACCAAATCGATGCGGCTGTTGAAGAGGGAGAGGTCGAAACCGATGTTGGTAGAATAAGTGGTCTCCCATTTCAGGTCAGGGTTGGCATTATTGGCATTCAGCACACCAACACCCCAAGGAGTAGTATAGTTGGCAAGCATAGCCTGATATGCCCAGTCCTGCACATTCTGGTTACCGGTAGTACCCCAACCTAAACGCAACTTCAGGTTGTTGATGACTTTATTGTCTTTCAGGAAGTTCTCCTGGCTGGCACGCCATGCGAAGGCAGCAGAGGGAAACCAGCCCCAACGATTGCCATCAGCAAACTTGGAAGAACCGTCTCGACGAAGAGTGGCAGTCACCAGATAACGATCGTCGAAATTGTAAAGTACACGACCGAAATAAGAGAACAGCGAGGTGTTGTTCTGATAACCATCAATATTCACATTATTACCTGTGCGCTCACCAGCACGGAGGTCAATGACTGAATTAGAGAGGTAGCCCTGGTTGGAAGCACTCATATTCTCCCAATAGTTATGACTCATTTCCTGTCCAATCATCGCATTGATATTATGCTTCTGGGCAATCGTGCCTGTATAAGTCAGGATATTACGCCATGACCAGTACTTGGAGTCGTTCTTGTACCATGCACCATCGCGCTGAGAACTCTCTTTCACTCCAAATGTATAATCTGGTGTATAGGTCTTGGTCTTGTTCAAATTATAGTCAACAGAGAGCTCTGTCTTGAAAGACAGACCCTTCATGAAGATGGCCTCCAGATAGGTGTTGATGCGGAAATTAGTACGCTTTGCATAGTTGGTCTTGATTTCTGCAAGGGCAACGGCATTCTCTGGCATCCACTGGTCGTCTGGTCCGTCATAACCTCCTTCTGCGTTACGAACGGCTACCGACGGCTGAGAACGCAATGCAGTATTAATGATATCCCAGTTTTTCTCCATCTCTTGCTTGGAGTCAGAAAGAGAGAAGGAAATACCACCTTTCAACCATTTCTTCAGCTCTGTATCCACGTTACCACGAATAGTCTGACGCTTGAAACTGGTACTGATGGCAATGCCGTTCTGATACAGGTAACCTGCACTGATAGCATAGGTTGTCTTCTCTGAGCCTCCGGTCAGGGAGATACTGTGGTTGGTCATGAAAGCTGTCTTGAACAACTCATCCTGCCAGTCAGTACCAGAACCTAACAACTCTGGACGCAAGAAGGTACCAGAATGCGTCTTAATCTGGGCATCGGCAATGTCATTGTTATGCTCAGCATACTGACGGAGGTTCAACACGTCCAACTTTCTCGGCATCTGCTGCCAGCCAACGTATCCGTCGTAGGTAAGTGTTGCCTCACCTGACTTACCACGCTTGGTGGTAATCATAATGACACCATTACTTGCGCGCGAACCATAAATAGCTGTAGCTGACGCATCCTTCAAAATGTCCATGGTCAAGATGTCGCTGGGGTTGATACCTGCCAACGGGTTGCTGTTTCCATCATCACCTCCGTCAGAGTCAATAATAACACCATCAATGACGAAGATAGGCTGTGAAGAGGCGTTCAGAGAGTTGGTACCACGGATACGGATGGTACTTGAACCACCTGGCGTACCTGTGTTTGCCTGTATCTGGACACCAGCAGCACGACCCTGCAGAACCTGGTCAATACTGGTCGATACAGATTTCTCAAAAGCTTTGTTGTCCACCTGGGTGACAGCACCTGTCAGGTCAGACTTCCTCATTGTTCCGTAACCAACGACAACAACTTCGTTCAGAAGCGTCTCGTCTTCCTCAAGAGTAACATCGATTAAACGCTTGCCTCCAACCTTCACTTCCTTAGTCACGTAACCAACGTAGCTGAAGACGAGCGTTGCATTAGACTGTGCCGAGATGGAGTAATTACCGTCAAAATCGGTAACCACACCACCTTGAGCACCTTTCACTTTGACGGTAGCACCGATAATCGGTCCGTCAGCTGCACTTACCGTACCCTTAATAGTAATGTTCTGCGCATGAAGACCAAAAGGTAACATACACATCAGCACCACCAACCCAAGGGTCCTTTTTAGAACTTTACTTGTGCGATTCATACTTTCTTTTTTTGTTAGTTATGGTGTTAATAGTCTCGAATGTTTTAGAACTTTACGATGCAAAGATAAAAAAAATCTCAATTCGTTAAAAAAATTCTTGTTCCATTTTTTTTAATATTTGTTTCATGTTCCCCCAAAAATGAGAAAAAATTCTAAAAATCACGATTCCAACGAAAAAAGGAGGCAGCACTATCTCAGTGCTCCCCCCCGTACAAATGAACAAAAAATATCTAATTTACTAACGATAAGCAGGATTCTGATACGCAATTTTCTCTTCATCAGACATCTCCAAACCATCAATCTGACCCTGCGGTATAGGACGCAGATAATAGTTTTCAGGAATGTTACGAGTTACTGTCTGTAACTCACGATCTGTTGCTCCTGTACCAGCAATACGATAGGTGCCAGCCTTTTCTGCCCACGTCTGAGTACGTACCAAATCGAACCAACGGTAACCCTCACCCCAAAACTCACGCATACGCTCATCTAAGATGAAGTCAATGGTGATGGTTGCGGGAGTTGCGGCAACCATAGCAGCACTGTTGTCAACGCTGACTGCAACATTATCATTCTGAGACCACGTCTGTTTACCGGCACGGTCACGAAGCACATTAACAAGATCACGTGCAGACTTAGAACCAGTAGCGCCCTTGACTGCTGCCTCTGCGGCAATCAGATAAAATTCCGAGAACTTGGCGATGTTGAAAGGACGGGGACTACCACCATTAGGAGTACCGAGTCCGCTGCCATTATCCGTGCGGTACATACCTATCTTCCAATTGATTGGATATTTGAAACGGCTGATGTTGTTGACGCCAACAACAAAGTCGGCACGACCTGGCAGTTTTCCTGCACCTACACCAGCACCGTCAGCTGACCAGTCGATATTCGCAGCAGTAGTTTCGTCAACGAAACTGAAGTATACCTCACCTGGACCTACCTGCAAGCCATTGGCTCCTTCTACGTAAGTGTCTGCCTTACCAGCTTTGTCGAAATTAGTATGATAACGTAGCGTGAAAGTAGCATCATATCGAGAATCAATAGCTTTAACGGCATCTTCCCATGCACCACCTTCAATGAAGTTGTCCGCAATAGCTGCCATACGGGTCCAAGGACGACCAAGGGCTTGTACTGCCTCACGACTGATGGGATTAATGGACTCACCTGTAGAGCCCTTAGCGGTCAGAAGACCATAGTTCCACGAAGTCATCCAATAGGCGAAATTCTCTGGAGAGTTACCATTTCCCCAACCATAGCCGTTACCACCATTACCATATTTCTCATTCTCATTATGATCGGCATAGAGCATAATTTCTGAATTACGATCATTGGTAGCGACATTGACATCATAGAATGTAGGCTGCAAACCATAAGGACCAGGATTGTTGATGGCAGCCAGTGCCACGTCGTATGCCTGCTGGTAATACCATGTGGCATTATGTCCGTCTGGGTCAGTGCGTTGAGCCTCAGGATAAGTGGGAATGTTCTTGGGATTTTCCAACCACCACGCATAGGTCAGGTAAGCCTTTGAAAGATATAGGCGAGCCAGATTCTTAGAGGCCGAACCTGTGAGACGTGGAGTTTCTGGTAAATTATCTATAGCAGTTAGTAGATCGGGAAAAATGGCTTTTGTATACACCTCTGGAACCGTGTTACGTACAGAAGAGCGAATGGTAGAAGTATTAAACTTTAGTTCACCAGCACCTAAGTCCAGAGGAACACCTCCAAAGGTCTGTACCAATAGGAAATAGTCGAAAGCACGGAAGAAACGAGCCTCTGAGAGCAGCGACTCATCAATACCTGCTGCCTCTCCATTCTCTATAACACCACTTGCGGTATTGATATTAGTAAACGCTTGCCCCCAGAGGACATCGGAACGGCTGCTGGTCGCTGTCAGCGAACCTGCGTCTGTAAAATCTGCATCCTTGAAATTATTGTCTGCAGACTGTGCATAAGTATACTCATCGGTACCAGTCTCACAGATATTGAGATAGTAACCATTTCCATATATATAACGCAGGTGCGCATAAAGTGCGGTAAGACCACCCTCGATACCTTCCTCTGTCGTAAAGAAGGTCGGGTCAAATTGGCTGCGCGGTTGCTCGTCAAGAACGCTTCCGCATGAAGAGCACATCAATAGTGCGGCAAGTAATGCGCAGATAACGACGATTTTATTGAAAAATACTTTCATAATAGTAAGTCTTTAGAATGTTACGTTGATACCAAACAAGAAGTTGCGGGTTGCTGGGGTATTATATCCGATAATCGGCATCATATGCTTTCCCGTATATCCTTCCAGTGTCGTTGCAGTGGTACTGCTATTATTAGCAAGCGTGTTGGTCTCAGGATCAAGACCGCACTCGTTGTTATAGGGCGAGAAGAGTACAAATGGATTCTGAACGGTTGCATATAGACGCAAGCGACTAATGCCTAAGTCTTTCACGAATTTCATATGTTCGAAATTATAACCTAAGGTGATGGCGCGGATTTTCAGATAACCAGCGTTGAAGTAACCCAATGTTGAACCATACTTGGGGTTATCATTAGAAGTAATACCACCTGGTTTCGGATATTTAGCACCCGTATTCTCTTCTGTCCAATAATCAACATCAAGGTTGCCACGACGACCTGTCAGCATGTTCAGATAGCCATTGGATGAGTGAATGGCACTGATGAGTTTACCACCAATCTGGAAAGCACCGATGACATTGAGGTCGAAGTGCTTGTAGCTCACTGTCGTATTGAAACCTCCCATCAGATCAGGCTCCATATCCATTATTTGACGATCATCGGCATTGATCTGGCGAACAGGTTTCCCATCAGCATCGTACTCACCAGTATACTGTACCTTTATCATACCTACGTTACCACCCGGCTCCAAAACGTCGAGGTAAGGATCGCCTTCTTGCCAGATTCCGATATTCTTATAGTCGTAGATGACATCGATAGGATAACCAACGAACCATCGGTTTGCAACATCCTCTTTCTGACCTGAGGCAAGCTCCGTCAACTTATTGCGGTTAGCATAGAGATTGATACCAGCTTCCCAGTTCCAGCCATTCTTATTATCTATGATGATGCCGTTCAATGTGAACTCAAAACCTTTATTCTCAGTCTTACCGATATTTCCCGTGAAACTTCCTACACCGGAGGTTGAGGGCATGGAGACATCCAACAGAATATTGTCCGTCTTCTGGGTATAGTACTCGAAAGTACCAGACAAACGACCGTTAAAGAGTGAAAAGTCCAAGCCAAAGTTCCATGTCTTGCTATACTCCCAACCTAGCTCTGGGTTAGGCAGTGAGGATACATAGTAACCTGTAGTATGAGTCGTATTAAAGTTATAGTCACGTGTGGCAAGAGCACCTAAGGTAGAATATGGGCTGATACTCTGGTTAGAGGTCTCACCATAACCGATACGCAATTTCAGGTTATCAATCCACTTAATATTCTCCATGAAACGCTCACGAGCAATATTCCAACCAACAGAGACAGCAGGATAGGTGTGCCACTGATGTCCTTTGGCAAGACGAGAAGAGGCATCAGCACGAATGGCTGCTGAAATCATGTACTTATTGTCATAGGAATACATTACACGACCCATCCAAGACATCAGACCGCTCTGCCAATAGTCATAGTTGTTGAGATTTTTCTCTCCCAAGGCAGATGCAAGGTTGAAATACTGGAAATAAGCTGCTGGAATTTCTGTGACAGCGGCACCCGTCTGTTCGAATGTCGTCTCTTCAGCAGAGTACATACCAACTACGTTAACATGGTGTTTATCTGCGAACGTACGATCATAGGTTATCACATTCTCAATAGCCCAGTTACGGGTACTATTCTCCTTTACAGAACCTGAATTACGATAATCTGGATTGGTATTGTTGATACCTACACCGGTATAGACGCCTTCCTTGCTTGAGCGATAGTTCAAACCTAGGTTCAGGCGATAGCTCAGACCCTCTACCCAAGGACATTTCACTTCTGCAAATAGCGTATTATAACTTCCAATTCCTTTGTTTTCGTTTAACCAGTTATCCTTATTATCTTCTATCACGTCTTTGGTGAGCACCCATGTCTCATCATTAGGCATGTGAACGGTACGTTTCAAGTTTCCATCCTCATCGTACGGACTTGCCAGTGGACTCATGCTCAGTACGTTATACAGACCGACATTAGAGCCTTTAGAGATACGGTAGCTGTTGTTGGTAGTCAGTCCGAAACGGAACCATTTACCTACCATCTGGTCGAAGTTACCACGGACACTGACACGATCATAGCCCTGTGAGGGAACTACAGCCTCATCGTGATAGTAACCAGCACCAAAACTATAGCTACCACCCTGAGTACCGCCTGATACAGTGATGTCATGGTTGTGGCTTACACCTGTCTTGTAGAACATATCCTGCCAGTCAGTGTTGGTATTATCACTTTCCTCAAGAGAGTTATCATACTGTCCTGCATATTTACGCATCTTAGCAAACGTAGGTCCATCCATCATTGGATATTTCTTAAAGATGGTCTTGAAACTTACGTAACCATTATAGCTGACTTTTGCAGGTGTACCCATAGCTCCCTTAACAGTAGTAATCATAATGACACCATTGGCACCACGGCTTCCATAAATAGCAGTAGCAGAAGCATCTTTTAGAATATCCATTGACTTGATGTCGCTGGGATTGATATCTGAAAGTTGCCCCATAAATGGAATGCCATCAAGCACGATCAACGGATCGTTAGAAGCACTAAGTGAGCGCTGACCACGGATACGGATTTGCATCTCAGCACCAGGCTGTGAGGATGTCTGAGTCATCAACACACCAGCAACTCGCCCTTGTAATGCCTGTGCGGCATTAGTAGCAGCAATCTGATTCAGCTTCTCACCATTGATATTAACAACAGAACCTGTGACCGCTTCACGACGTTGGGTACCATAACCAATGACTACTACCTCATTAAGGCTGCGCCCCTCTTGCTCTAATATAATATTAATATGATCGCGCGCGGGAACCTCTTGAGTAACATAACCGACATAAGAGATAACGAGTGTAACACCCGTATTCGCATTGAGATGGAAATTACCGTTAATATCGGTAACAGAACCTGTGTTACTGCCTTTAATCATAACAGTAGCACCAATCAGAGGACCTTCAGAGTCACTGACATTACCAGTGATCTCTTTAGATTGTTGTACAGACATGCTTGTTCGAACATTTTCTGCCTGCACCTGCGGGGAAAACATAAGCCCTACTAGAGCCAAGATCCCCATTGTTAGGGTAGTTTTACTTTTACACATAGTTGAACTTTTAAGGATGTTTTAAGCTCATTAATTAACTATGGTGCAAAGATATAAAGTTTTTTTGTTACAATGGCAAAAAAGTTGTTACCAAAGTATTCATTTATGTTTCATGTTTCAAAAATTATACAATTTTATGTGCAAAATTGTCCACCTTCCACATGAAATTCGTGCATGACGACCCTGATGATCCTGATCGCCATTATGCCTACGGACATATATAATATGTCCGTCCTGATCTATTTTTACCTCATCTACAAAACCAATTCCAATACGCTTCCCATTAAAAGAAAAATTATTTGTAGATTTTTTCTCATTTTGTCCACCTTTCAAGATAAATCCATCCTCCCCCAATGCCACTTCATGCAAGAACTGATGCTCATACTCTGAGGCAAAGCTAACCACCACGCCATTGCCTGCCAACAGATATTCATCATTAGTTAGCTTCATCAAGACTGCTCCTCCCTCGGGCCATATAGAACCATCTGTAGCGCGAGAATCCCATGGCAAAGTAAAAAAATGACGACAAGTTATAATCGTTTCACCATCTTTTATAATACGTTCTTTATCTTGCTGATCGAAAAGCAAACCCCATGACTGGGAAATTGGCTTTTTACTATTTGCTTTCATCGATATTAGCTGTCGCATTATATGATAAGCTTGTGTAACGGATTGGGTCTCTTGAATTGATGCTTCATCAATTGCAAAAGGTGAAAATCCAAGAGCATCATGCTCTCCAAAAACATATAGAGCACGCACACCACTATTTTCACAGCAACGACTTTCAGGAATAAAAAGACGATTATTGGGCAATGCATACTGCTTTGCCCATCCCTTAAAACCTGTATCATAAATATCTGGAGCAAGCATCTCTAATTGAGGAGCACCTGCGTGCCACAAGTCAATAAGATGTGCTAGAGGACCTGCAGATGGATATTGTCCAGGTAACCGACCACGACTATTTAGAGCAGCATTTACATAAAGTGGTATCTGAGTGTATTTTCTTGCTGTCTCACAAAGACCGCCCACATAACGAGCATAGTAATAAGCCATGAATATCTCTTCTGTATAAATATCATCGCCAAACATTTCTTTCCATGTAATTACTGGTGAAGAGGAAAAGGGGAGAGACAAACGTTGCTTCAACCATGGGTGAAGTTCCTCCTGATGACTTTTAAGATAGTTGACAAGCTCCTTTGGAACCCCTTTTTTGTAGATTTCATCAGCGATTTTTGAGTGGTCACGAGCCGATTCCAGCATACCAATTTCATTCTCTACCTGTATCATACTGACAACATCATGTCCTGTGGCTACAATATGTTTAATCAGCATCTCAAAGGCACAATTGTCAGCTTGAAATACATTTTTAGAAAAGCAACTGGCAATCTCTAAGGGTTTCCCCTCTTCTGTGCAGGTACGAGGAAAACGCCTTGTATTTTTTTTAAACCATAAAGGTGCATAACATGACATGGAATTTTTCCAAGCACCAAACCACAGAAAAACAATTTTCAGGTCGTTCTCCCGTGCTCTTTGAATTATATGATCAATAAGAGAAAAGTCAAATCTACCTTCCTCTGGTTCTATGAATTCCCAATAAGCTGGCACTAAAACTGTATTTAGCCCCAACACCTTCATACGAGGAATCACCTTGTCGACATCCTCCACGGAAGTCACTGCGGAATTACTCAACTCTCCTCCAAGGATCATTGATCTTTCTTGTGCTTGTAGTCCAAGAACTACAAAACATGCTATGATTAACAATGTAGCTTGTTTCATCTGTTTTTTTATTATATCCTTGCCAAAAAGTCTCTTTTTCCCTCACCACTATCTCCCACTAACAATTTTTTTAATGTCATTGAGTTTATTGAGTGCCTCCAGAGGAGTGAGATTGTTGACATCTAATCCTAAAATTTCATCACGGACCTGACAAAGAACAGGATCGTCCAACTGAAAGAAAGAGAGTTGCATACCTTCCCGACTCTGGGCAATCTCTGCTGTTGGCTTTCCTGCCTTACCCACCTGTGCATTATCTGCCTCTAATTGCTGTAAGATGACATTAGCACGCTTGACAATAGACTTGGGCATACCTGCTATTTCTGCGACATGGATACCGAAGGAATGCTCAGACCCACCCTTTTCCAGTTTACGTAGGAAAATGACTTTTCCGTCGACTTCCTTCACACTGACATTATAGTTGCGGATACGGCTGAAATGTTTCTCCATCTCGTTTAACTCATGATAGTGGGTAGCGAAGAGTGTACGTGCCTGTGCTTTGGGATGCTCATGGAGATACTCTACTATTGCCCAAGCAATAGAGATACCATCGTATGTACTAGTGCCACGCCCTAACTCGTCAAAGAGTACCAAAGAGTGCGGGGTGACATTATTCAGGATATTCGCCGCCTCTGTCATCTCCACCATGAAGGTGGACTCACCCAAGGAGATATTATCAGAGGCTCCTACACGAGTAAATATCTTATCGACTAATCCAATACGTGCACTCTCAGCAGGAACAAAACTGCCTATCTGTGCCAAGAGGGTTATCAATGCAGTCTGTCGCAGCAGTGCTGACTTACCAGCCATGTTCGGACCCGTAATAATGATAATCTGCTGATGATCACCGTCCAAAAATACATCATTAGGCACATATCGCTCGTCTAAGGGCAATTGTGTCTCAATAACCGGATGTCGTCCCTGCTTGATGTCAATGATATTGCTCTCATCAATTTGTGGACGGACATAGTGGTTCTCTTCTGCCGCCTTCGCTGCAGAGAGGAGACAATCAAGGTGCGCAATAACATTGGCATTAATCTGTATGTCTGAGATATACGTTTGCAGGGCAGTAACCAATTCATTAAATAGCCGTTGCTCCAACGACAATATCTTATCCTCAGCCCCGAGTATTTTCTCCTCATATTCCTTCAGTTCCTGAGTGATATACCGTTCTGCTTGAGCCAGCGTCTGCTTTCTCACCCACTCAGCAGGCACTTTATCCTTATAAGTATTGCGCACCTCTAAATAATAACCAAATACATTGTTATAGCCGATTTTCAAAGAGGCAATACCTGTTGCCGCTGTCTCACGCTCCTGAATTTGCATGAGGTAGTCCTTTCCAGAATAAGCGATATGCCGCAGATCGTCTAGCTCACTATTCACCCCATCACGGATGACCCCACCCTTCTGCACCATCTGAGGTGGGTCATTGTTAATCTCACGCTCTATACGATTACGGATCTCCTCACAAAGACTCAACTGCTCCCCCACCCTTCGTAACGATCCATTAGTAGCTTGTAAGCAAGCAGACTTAATAGGTTCAATAGCCTGCAAGGCAACTTTCAACTGTACTACCTCACGAGGGGTCACACGTCCTACAGCAACCTTGGAGATGATGCGCTCCAGATCACCAATACGCTGCAATTGGCTGTCAATACACTGACGGAACTCCGGCTCACGGAAGAAATACTCAACTATATCCAAACGGTCATTGATGGATTTAGTATCTTTCAAAGGGAATACCAGCCAACGACGCAGTAAGCGTCCACCCATAGGAGATACTGTATGATCAATTACATCCAAGAGTGTTTTTCCACCTTCCTGCATCGTACTTACTAACTCAAGGGAACGAACAGTAAACTTATCCAAACGGACGTAACGCTCCTCCTCTATACGAGTCAAAGATGTAATATGGGCTATCTGGGTATGCAGCGTCTGCTCCAAATATTGGAGTATCGCTCCTGCCGCAATGACACCATTTTTCAAATGGTCAACACCAAACCCTTTCAACGACTTCACATTGAAATGTTTATAGAGTTTCTGATGGGCTGTCTGTTCTGTGAACACCCAATCATCAAGCTCAAAAGTACAATAGCGTATTCCAAAATATTTCTCAAAGTCATGCTTGTGCTCACGATTATAGAGCACCTCTTTAGGTTGGAAGTTACCCATTAATTTCTCCACATAGTCATAGGTACCCTCACCTGTCAGGAACTCACCCGTTGAGATATCAAGAAATGCCACTCCACAAGCATTCTTCCCGAAATGTAAAGCTGCAAGGAAATTATTCTCCTTGTAGTTAAGCACATTATCCTGCATAGCGACACCAGGAGTCACCAATTCCGTAATACCACGCTTGACCAACTTTTTGGTGAGTTTCGGATCCTCTAACTGGTCGCAAATAGCGACACGCTTTCCTGCACGGATCAATTTTGGCAGATAGGTATCGAGGGCATGATGTGGAAAACCCGCCATCTCGTCACCCCTCACCCCTGCCCCGTTATTACGGCGAGTCAAGGTGATACCTAATATCTGTGCTGCTGTAATAGCATCCTCACAGTAAGTCTCATAGAAGTCACCACAGCGAAACAACAATACCGCCTCTGGATGTTTCGCCTTGAGGTCGAAGAATTGCTTCATCATTGGGGTCAGTTCCTTCTTTGCCATCTTTGTTTCTTTTTATATTTCCAAGTTGCAAAGATACGATTAAGTGAGCAAAATGCCAAAATATATTTGAACATTTTCGAACGTGAGTATCTTAAAAACTTGTTTTAAAGATACGAATAAGTGAGTAAAATGCCAAATTTCTTCGCTTGTTTCTCAAGATATAGTTCATCCCTCGTTCCGATATCAGTTATGGGGGTACTCCGATATCACCTATAGGTGACGCAAGGCATTCCTTTGGGGGTAAAGGAACTATCCCCAAGGGTCTTAGGGATAATCCCCAAGGGGCATGAAGCCCGTACCTTCGACCCACGGAGCCCCGGGCTTCGACCCACGGAGGCGGCACCTTCGACCTCTGGAGGCGGCACCTTCGACCCTCGGAGCCCGGGGCTTCGCACCCCACATGCAGTAGTTTGGTAAACATAGTAACTGTGTTGAATGAATATTAAGGGCAAAATCGCCATTCGTTGTCACCCTTGTCACCTCGTTGCCACACGTAACACGCTGATTCTCAAGTAGTGTTGCAAGGTGGCAACGGTTGCAAGGGTAAAAAACTTTATGTATGCGCGCGAAGAATTCCGATACTTATATCAAAAAATACGAGCATCTTATCAAACAATACGAGTATCAGAATTTTTATTCCGATGCTCGAAATAAACAATACGACTGGCAGATTTTTCATTCCGCCAGTCGTATTTATAAATAGTAGCAATATTTTTGAGCGTTTCGTAAATAATTGCAACCTTGTCAGTATACTCTAACTCCATATTTTAGTATCTGATTCTTGAATACGGGATTCGAGGGGAGGAAAATGGGCAAAAATTGCAAATAAATTTGCATTTTCGCTCACTTAATCGTATCTTTAAAACAAGTTTTTAAGATACTCACGTTCGAAAATGTTCAAATATATTTTGGCATTTTGCTCACTTAATCGTATCTTTGCAGAAAATTAAATGCATATCGATATGGAATACAATTTTAGAGACATTGAACAGAAATGGCAGAAACGATGGGTGGAAATGAAAACCTATCGTGTAACTGAAGACCCGACGAAGAAAAAATTCTACGTGCTGAATATGTTCCCCTACCCCAGCGGTGCTGGTCTGCATGTAGGTCATCCCCTTGGCTATATCGCCTCGGATATCTATGCCCGCTATAAGCGTCAACAGGGATATAACGTACTGAACCCTATGGGCTATGATGCTTATGGACTCCCTGCCGAGCAGTATGCTATCCAGACAGGTCAGCATCCAGAGAAGACCACCTTTGAGAATATAGACCGCTATCGCAGTCAGTTGGATAAGATAGGTTTCTCATTTGACTGGGACCGTGAGGTACGTACCTGTGACCCTATCTATTATAAATGGACACAATGGGCTTTCCAGCGTATGTTCAAGAGTTATTACAGTCTGTCATCCCGCAAGGCTCAGCCTACCATCAAACTGATAGAGCACTTTGAGTTGATGGGTACGGAGAACTGTAATGCCCTCGGTACGGAGGAGTTGCATTTCACTGCTTCTGACTGGGCTGGTTTCACAGAGAAGAAAAAGCAGGAAGTACTAATGAACTACCGTATCGCTTACCTTGCTGACACCATGGTGAACTGGTGTCCGAAACTGGGTACCGTACTTGCCAACGACGAGGTGGTAGATGGTGTCAGTGTACGTGGTGGCTATCCCGTTGTCCAGAAAAAAATGCGTCAGTGGTGTCTTCGTGTATCAGCCTATGCCCAGCGTCTGTTGGACGGACTGGAGGATATCGACTGGACAGACTCATTGAAAGAGACCCAGCGCAACTGGATTGGTCGTTCTGAGGGTACAGAGGTAGAGTTCAAGGTGGCTGACAGCGACAAGCACTTCACCATCTTCACAACCCGTGCCGATACGATGTTTGGTGTGACCTTCATGGTTCTGGCACCAGAAAGTGACCTCGTTGCCGAACTGACTACAGACGCACAGAAGGCAGAGGTGGAGAAATACCTCGACTATGTGAAGAAACGTACAGAGCGTGACCGTCAGATGGATCATAAGGTGACTGGTGTTTTCTCCGGAAGCTATGCCATCAATCCGTTTAACGACGAGAAAATACCTATCTGGATTGCTGAGTATGTACTTGCCGGCTATGGTACTGGTGCTATCATGGCAGTTCCTGCCCATGACTCCCGTGACTATGCTTTCGCCAAGCACTTCAATCTGCCTATTATCCCACTGATTGAGGGCGCTGATGTATCGGAGGAGAGCTACGATGCCAAAGAAGGTATCATGTGTAACTCCTCATCGGCTAAGTTCAGCCTCAACGGACTGACCGTCAAAGAGGCGATAGCAGCAACAAAGAAATTCGTGACAGAGCAGGGTATAGGACGAGTGAAAGTCAACTACCGTCTGCGTGACGCTATCTTCTCCCGTCAGCGTTACTGGGGTGAGCCATTCCCCGTCTATTATAAGGACGACATGCCTTATATGATACCTAAGGAGTGCCTGCCTCTGGAGTTGCCTGAGATTGATGAGTACAAACCAACAGAAACGGGTGAGCCCCCATTGGGACGAGCCAAGATGTGGGCTTGGGACACTAAGTTTGACAAAGTGGTATCAAAGGACGAGATTGACAATAAGACCGTATTCCCGCTGGAACTGAATACCATGCCGGGCTTTGCAGGTTCCAGCGCTTACTATCTGCGCTATATGGATCCGAAGAACGAGAAGGCATTGGTGAATAAGGATATTGACGAGTACTGGCGTAACGTCGACCTCTATGTCGGTGGTACGGAGCATGCTACTGGTCACTTGATTTACTCTCGTTTCTGGAATAAGTTCCTTTATGACTCTGGCTATAGTTGTGAGGACGAGCCTTTTAAGAAACTTGTCAACCAAGGTATGATTCAGGGTCGCTCTAATTTCGTCTATCGAGTAGAGGAGGGGCAGGATAAGGGTAAGTTCGTCAGTTGCGGACTGAAAGACAACTATCAGGTAACACCTATTCACGTGGATGTCAATATCGTTTCTAACGATATCCTCGACATAGAGGCATTCAAAGCTTGGCGTCCTGAATACAATAACGCAGAATTCATCCTGGAGGATGGCAAATATATCTGTGGATGGGCTATTGAGAAGATGTCTAAGTCGATGTTTAACGTCGTCAACCCAGATATGATTGTCGAGAAATATGGTGCCGACACACTGCGTCTATATGAGATGTTCCTGGGTCCTGTGGAGCAGTCAAAACCATGGGATACTAATGGTATTGACGGTTGTCATCGCTTCCTGAAGAAATTCTGGGCATTGTTCTATGGTAATACCCGTGAGAACCCAGACGGCAAATTACTGGTAGATGACGGAGAGCCTACGAAGGAGGCATTGAAGAGTGTTCATAAACTGATTAAGAAGGTTAGTCAAGACATAGAGATATTCTCCTATAATACCAGTATCTCCGCTTTCATGATTTGTGTGAATGAACTCGCACAGATGAAATGTCACAACCGTGAGATGTTGAAGACACTCGTTATCCTCATCGCTCCGTTTGCTCCTCATATTGCCGAGGAACTCTGGGAACAACTGGGAGAGCAGGGTAGTGTCTGCGATTCGAAATGGCCTGCTTGGAATGAGGAGTATCTGGTGGAGAATAGTGTGAAACTGGGTGTAGCCTTCAATGGTAAGACACGCTTTGACATGGAGTTCCCTGCTGATGCCGACAATCAGACCATCCAAGATGCCGTTCTCGCTGACGACCGCTCCAAGAAATATATTGAGGGAGAGATTATGAAGGTTATCATCGTCCCGAAGCGTATGGTGAACATCGTTTTTAAGAAATGACAGAACAACATAAAATGATATGGAGTGAGACCAAGGACTATATGTTTATAGCCCTTGGACTCGCTATTTATACTGTTGCGTTCACAGTATTCCTAATGCCTTACCAGATAGTGGCTGGAGGTGTGACAGGTCTTTCAGCCATCATCTATTATGCTACTGGATTCCATCTGGAAAATACCTATATCATCATTAATGGTATCCTATTGGTAGTGGCACTGAAAATCCTTGGTGTGAAGTTTCTGATGAAAACCATCTTCGCTATCTTCACCCTCTATTTCATGCTGATGTTCGCTCAGGACATCATCCCTAAGCAAGCCAATGGCTTACCCTTTAAACTGATGGGTGAGGGACAGGATTTCATGTCGATGATTATCGGATGCGTTATGACAGGTATCGCTCTTGCTACGGTCTTCTTGCATAATGGTTCTACCGGCGGTACGGATATCATTGCTGCCTCTGTCAACAAATACCATAACGTATCACTGGGCTCTGTCCTTATTGCCGCAGACTTCTGCATCATCGGCTCCTGTATGTTCTTCCCACAGTTCGGAACCTATCTGGAACGTGCCCATAAGGTGATGTTCGGTTTCTGTGTAATGGCTATGGAGAACTATGTACTCGACTATGTGATGAATGCCCGCCGACAGTCGGTACAGTTCTTTATCTTTTCCAGCAAATGGCAAGAGATAGCCAATGCCATCGGTACAGAGATGAACCATGGTGTGACGATTCTGGACGGTCATGGATGGTATACGGGTAAGAAGAGCAAAGTACTTTGTATTCTTGCCAAGAAGAATGAAAGTGTCAACATGTTCCGCCTCATCAAAATGATTGACCCCAATGCCTTTGTCAGTCAGTCAAGTGTTATTGGTGTCTATGGTGAGGGATTTGATGAGATGAAAGTTTCGATTAAGCGAGAGAAGAGTCAAGCAAGTTTGAACTCTTCCGAGAAATAGAAACTTCGGCGAAGTCAAGGTAAAAATCAAAGAAGAGAAGAAGAAAAATGAAAATCGTATTCGCAACGAACAACCAACACAAGCTTGACGAAATCAGAAGTATCTTAGGCGATAGATTTGAGGTCGTTTCCTTGAAAGAAATCGGTTGTCATGAGGATATTCCTGAGACTGGTAAGACTTTGGAGGAGAACGCCCTTCAAAAAGCACAATATGTCTATGACCATTACCATGTGAGTTGTTTCGCAGATGATACAGGACTAGAGGTAGACGCACTGCATGGAGCACCAGGTGTCTATTCCGCAAGATATGCTGCCTTGGAGGATCCTAATACCACAGGGCATGATTCTGAGGCTAATATGGCACGTCTGCTGCGTGAATTAGGAAATAATAACAACCGCAAGGCACGATTCCGCACCGTTATTGCGTTTATAGAGAAAAAGGACGTATGCCCTTGTGGCTGTACCAGTATCAAGAAAGTCAGTCAGTTTGAAGGAATCGTCGAGGGTGAGATTATCCGAGAGAAAAGGGGAGGGGAGGGCTTCGGCTATGATCCTATCTTCCAACCGGAAGGCTACGACAAGACATTTGCTGAATTAGGTTCTGATATCAAGAACACTATCAGTCACCGGGCACGAGCCACACAGAAATTAGCAGAGTATTTGAAAACATTGTAGATTATGAAAAAGTTCATCATCCTATTATTGTCCATTCTCCATTGTTCATTCTCAATGGCTCAGATTGGAACATGGAAAGCCTATATGGCATATAGCGATATCCAAGAAATACAAAAGGCTGGTGATGAGCTTTTCGTGATGGCAAGCAATGACCTCTATCAGTATAATCTCAACGACCAAAGTATCTATACTTATGATAAGACCAATGGACTGAATGATACTAATATCAAGCATATCAAATGGTGCTCACAAGCCCAGCGTCTTATTGTCGTTTATGAGAATTCCAACATAGATCTCATAGAAACAGACGGTGATATTATTAACATCAGTGACCTCTACACAAAAGTGATTACTGGTGATAAGACTGTCAGCAGCATCCGTATTGATGGTGTCTATGCCTATCTCATCTGTGGTTTCGGCATCGTGAAAGTCAATATGGAACGAGCAGAGATCAGTGACAGCTATACCCCTAATCATCCAGAATATCCTACTGATCTTCCTGCAGAAGACAATAGTGACTATGACAAATATATCGAGACAGTAAAGACCCTGAATCCTGGAGGTCCGAAATACAATTATTTTGGATATATGAAATACTATGACGGAAAATTATATACTTGCAGTAGCTACAATTACCAAGGATGTATTCAGGTGAAAGAGAATGACAAGTGGATTATTTACCAAGATACAGATCTCAAAGAAATCACAGGATTAAATACATATAAAAATGTACGTGAACTTGCTATTAATCCTAATGATCATAACCATGTTTTTGCAGGTGCGAGAAACGGATTATATGAGTTTAAGGATGGAAAACTTATTGGACATTATCAACAAACTAATAGCCCAATTGAGCCTTTTAATGGACAAGCTGAAGAATATCAACTTGTTTATGGCGTATTCTGTGATGGAAACAATGTATGGTGTCTAAATAGTCAGGCTCCAACTAAATCTCTTTTAAAAATGAATATGACTACTCACCAATGGGAGTCATATGATATTCCTAGTCTAATGGTATTTAATGATGAAAACTTTAAGAATAAGAGTCTTCCATATATGGAAAAAATGACTATGGATAGCAGAGGACTCATTTGGTTTGTCAACAATTTTTGGGATCATCCATCATTGCATTATTTCTATATAGATAACAATGAAGAAATTGAGACAAATTCTTATTATTCTTTTACTAACCAAGATAACGTTGATATTTCAATTACAGGTGGTGTCAAATGTATAGCAGAAGATTTAGAACATAATATTTGGATAGGCACCAATATTGGACCCTTATTGTTGGAAAAAGATAATATTCTCAATGACACACCTGTATTCACACAGGTAAAGGTACCTCGTAATGATGGTACAGATTATGCTGATTATTTGCTATCAGGAATAGATGTAACTGGCATTGCTATTGATGCAGGAGGACGAAAATGGTTTAGTACAAATGGTGTTGGAGTATTTCTGATTAGTAATGACAATTTTCAACAGTTACAACATTTCACGACAGACAATAGTCCATTGATATCTGATATCGTTTTATCCGTCGCTATTGACGATACTACTGGTGAGGTGTTTTTCGGAACAGACAAAGGTCTTTGCTCCTATATCAGCGATGCGACAAGAGTTAATGACGAGATGACAAAAGATAATGTCTATGTCTATCCGAATCCTGTAACACCAGACTATACTGGTCTTATCACAATTAATGGTCTGACTTATAATGCTGATGTCAAAATCATGAACAGCAGTGGTAAACTGGTTGCTGAAGGCAGAAGTAATGGAGGTACTTTTACATGGGATGGCAGAGACAAAAAAGGAAATCGCGTTGCTAGTGGTGTCTATATGGTGGCAACAGCCACAAGTGAAGGAAAGAAAGGAACGGTATGCAAAATCGCTATCATCAGATAACAAGTTATTGGAGCATTTTAGTCATTTTTTTCTGTCTGCCTATTGTACTTTGTGGCGTTAGTAGCATATTACCTACCTTCGATGATTTTACTACATTACAATCACCACAATTTACTTCTCCATGGTCTAAGCAACTATTACCCAATGACAGTTTTTGGCGACCATGGGACTATCTATTCGGCTGTTTGTTAGGCAGGAATATAACTTTATTCCCAACATTAAATCATATTATCATTATCCTAGGGCATACCATTAATGCCTTGTTAGTTTTTATAATATGCAAGAAGTTAAAATTCAGCACACATGCATTAAATTTTGCCACACTGTTCTTTTTTTTCTCACCAGCATCGTTAGGAACTACGTTGGCAGTAGACGGTCTTAACCAGACATATGCACAATTATGGGGATTAGCAGCATTGTTTGTCTATCTCAAGGATAGCAAGAAATACTGGTTCTGGTCAGTTTTCATCTTCATAGGAGCACTAGCGAAAGAGAATGGACTAGCATGGGCTGTCATACCTCCTATTATTGCCTATGCATTTAATCTCATACAACGAAAGCAGGCACTTCATGACTGTGGCATAGGATTAGTGATAGCAATAGTATATTTCGTTGCCAGAATCACCCTCAATGTATCAGGAGAGATAACCAGCGACTACCTTGATGGTAATTTCATCAGCCATGTCAAAGATCTTGTTCAGCTTATTATATATAATTGTATACCAGTTGACTTTATCAGTATAGTTTATCCTCCCAGCAGAAACTGGCTCCTTGCAGCTGTTACATTTATCTTATCATTGCCATTCCTCATTATTCTATGTGCTTATGGCTTAAAACTATTAAAAAAGAAAACATTGCCTCTGCTAATACTTTGCTTCTTCATCTTAGCATCACCACACTTGCTGACATTAGTAAGCATTATGCACAACTATGCTCCACTATCTATGACAAGCATAATTATTGCCTATATCCTCAGTAATATCAATAAAGACAAGATGAAACTGACCACTATTACATTCGTAGGGTATATTATGACTGCAATATTCACGGATATCCACCACTTCATCTACGCACAAAAATCTGGTTATCTAAGTCGTGATATGGCACAGCAGACTATAGTGAAAACAGGAAGAAAGACAAAGAGTGTATATGTTATTAGCATTGATGATCATACACCAAAATACTCTTCTTTCTGCGTACCACCTGTTGAAGCATTCGCATGGGGACTTTCTGTACGATTCTATAATGACTTTGAATGGCCAAAGGAAATAACAGATACACTGATTGACATTAGTGAAAAGGAACAAGTCACTATAATAGCAAACCAAGCACTTAGCAGAGGTGCTGACTGCGTGTGGATAGTGAATAATAAGAATGTAGATATTAAAAAATAAAGTTTCCCTAATGAAATAACTCATTCTAAGCATGGGAATAAAGTCGCAAAGCTACACCGATAAATGGAAAGTTATTTCCTTGTCCTAAAGCCATTTAACACCTTCCATAATGGCTTTATTCTACTCACTACCATTGCCAATAAAAAAACGGAAATAGTAGAAACGACAAACACCAAAAGCTTTATAATATATATATTCAATTCTGGTATCAACAATACTAAAACATGCTGTGAAAAATAGATGAAAAAGGTATGAGTACAATACACGAAAAAAGTATAAGGATACAGTTTCTGAACCATAGAATTTGGTAATATTCGATATGCACTATAAATAGCAATTACCCATAATGGAGCTATCATCCTGTGACAATAATAGAAAAAATAATCGTATGGCTTATCATCAATAATTGAATAACTTATTACTGCATATAACAAAAATAAAACGACAATATATAGTTTATGATGTGCATCCCTTTTTGTTTCTTCTATTACTTGAATTATATCTTTTTCATACAAGGCAAAATAACATCCTAAAACATAACAAGGAACCCAATAAAGGAATTGAAAATAATTAGTATAAAAGGATAATATAAATCCAAATAATACCAATGGTATTGAAAAAAACTTACTTTTTTTGAGAAAATAACCGATAACAGGAGCTAATAAGACAAATAAAAGAAGTGCTTTTATAAACCAAAGTGGTCCGTTTAGTATTGTTGGATATCCAAAAAAAATACTTCCTAACAAATCTGTTATATCCATAGAAACCTCACGGGTATTAGGAATATGCAGTATGGATATCTTAACAAATATATATGGGATAAATAGTGCATTAAATATTATAAAAGGAATGTATAAAGAATAAAAACGTGATATTAGCTTTTTCCAAAAACATGAGAATGAAAGTTCAAATATTTGAAAATATAAATACGATGATATAGTGAAAAAAGTTGGTACTGAAAAATCTACTAACCACCTCACACATCTATACTGATAATCATCACCAATCGTATGAAGAGCAATTATAAAAAGTGTCAGCAAAACATTTGCATTACCTATTTTTTTTGAAATTGTTACTGTCATGGTATTACTATCTTCCGTACCTTAACTGACCCATTTGGCTGGTACACTTTCATTAAATATAGATGTTTTGATTGAGGATTCCTAACACAACGACCCCACATATCGTAATATAGGCTATAACCCCTATCCATATTATATGCCACATTGATGTTATTAGCAGAAGAAAATTGCTTATCAAGCCATGACATTTTTGAATTAAGGCTTGAAATAACCTCATCAGAAGAACTTGATACGTCTGCATCACCATATTCTGGCCAGCGCTGTGCATCACAGACTGCTGCTGAATTTATTAGTTGTGTAAATTCTCTGATAAAATCATTTAAACCTAATAACTTTTCAGGATAATATTTATTCCAAAGTAAGCGCACTTCTTTCTGGAAATTAGGAAACTTTACAATCTCATTAATTATACTGGCGGGGAAAGGACTATCTTGATAAATAAACTTATCCTTACTATGGTATTTATTAAATGCATTACCAAAGTCCCATACTGGACCAAACTTCCATTTAGTTTCTTTTATATTCTTATAAAGGTAACAGCTTCCAAGAAATCCCTCTAATTGATCAACTATTTCATGGATAATATAATATTTAGCCAGGGAAGTTATATCTATCAATTCTTCCCATTTTGTAGACTGTTTATCTTTCACATAAATTGCTTGCTTAATACTTTCAAATTGATGATACAAATAGTCTTTTTGCTCATCTGATAATATTTCTGGTGAATGGTATGTTATCCATAACCATTCTAAATCAGTGCCAGCAACAGACAATTCTATTTGATTAGTATCTTTATTATTATCTATTTCTACCAACCAACCACCACTTATTAATTCCTCATTTGTTTCGCCATCCAATTGTTCTGTTATATTAACTCTGTCAGCATCTACACGAATTGTTTCAGTAAGGAAGTAAAGACCAATGTAATCACCATTCAAAACAACTTCTAATGGTTGCTGAGCTGGTGTATAGGGCATATCTAAACGCTTGCTTAATTCAAAAGCTACTGTGTTACGAAAAAAAGCATAATCATTATCGGCATGAGCTAATAAGGCAAAATGTTTACTTTTCTTCATTCCCAGTAAAGCTTGTTTTTTTTCTAATTTAATGCGATATGGCTTTTTATCAAAATATCCCCAAGTGAAGTTACCTCGACCACGGATTTGAAGGGGTAAAGGGTTTGCTACACTGCCAATGGGGTCAATTCCTTCAATACCCATCGGATCAATATAATAGGTAGCGTTTATATATTCTGTTTTGGTGAGTATTGGCTTATTATCTTCTGTTTGTATAAACATGACAGGAAGCGTTTGAGAATAGCCAAATACTAATACATTGTTTATATTAATAAACGATAGAATGACAAATATACAAATTCTCATTATTGCCGGGATTGGTGATAATTAGAAACTAAATAGTTTGGACGCTGCTTGGATTCATTAAAGACACGACCAAGGTATTCGCCTAATATACCTATACAGATAAGTTGAACAGAGCCTAATATAAGAATAACACTGATAAGAGTCGGAAAACCTGCTACAGGATCTCCCCAGATAATAACTTTAATCAGCGTCCATATGAAATAAACAATTGCACCAAAACCTGTCAGAAAACCTAAAATGGTAGACAGACGAAGTGGAGCAGTTGTAAAACTTATTATACCATCAAATGCTAAACCTATCAAAGAAAAATAATCCCAATGGCTCTTTCCATACTGACGATTTCCCCGATCAAATACTATTTCTTTTTTATTAAAACCTATCCAACAGTAAAGACCTTTAGTATATCGCTCATTCTCTCGTAACTGTTTCAAAGCATCAATACACTTACGATCGAGTAATCGGAAATCACCTACATTCTTTAATACTTCAAAACGTATAGAACGTTCTAAAATATTATAAAACAACATCGAACATTTACGCCTTAACCAACTTTCTTTTCCTCGTGAACGCCGCTTTGCATATACATCCTCATAACCTTGTTCCCAATTTGACAACATATCAGTGATAAGGTCAGGAGAGTCTTGTAAATCTGCATCCATAACAATGGCACAATCTCCATGTGCATAGTCGAAACCAGCTAACATGGCATTTTCCTTACCAAAATTACGTGAGAGTTGTAAAAACGCTATACGTTTATCTTTTTCAAATAGTTGCTGGATAATAGTCTGTGTCTGGTCTGTACTCCCATCATTAATATAGAGAATTTCCCAATCGTAATTACTTAATGTATCTATCACTTGTGTAACACTATCATGAAAAACAAGAAGAGATTCCTCTTCATTATAAACAGGTACAATAATGCTTACTAATTTTCTCATAGATGCGTGGCAAATATTTAATGAATGATGCAAATATACATATATTTTTTTAATTAGTAATACAATATAAATATATTTTTTAAGACAAATATAGTATTCACTAGTGATAATTTATATAATCTATACGTCTATAAATATTTGTGGTAGGTTTTGTAAATATCAAATAAGGATGCCCAAAAATATGAACAATACTATAATGAAAATTATCATCCATTTTATAAGTATCTTCACGATATGCTACTAATCTTTGGTGCAGCCATAAATAATTGATGTCTTCTGGTTTTAAATGAAAAACTATTTCTTTGATTGGTTTTTCTTCTTGAAGTTTCCAAATGAATAAATTTTTATGCGTGTCCAATTGATAATCTTGATAAGCTGTACTGTCACTTTTTATCTTTAGTATCACATCTTCAGGAAGAAATATCATTCTCTTTTTTCCATATAAAGTAGCAGCCTGCCGCATGTTAATATCTTGGGCATTAAATCCCATATAACAGCAATAAAATCCAAATTCTGCCGAAGGATTTACATACCTTTCCCTAAAAAAATCCATTATATGATTTTCACCTTTAATAGGTTGACGAACTGCTATTAATTCTCTTTCTGGTTCAGACATTTGTTGCTTCATATAATCACAATTTCTTTTATTTTCCTCTCTCACAGCAACAGCAGGAATATAAAACAGAATCATCAAAATACTGCAACAAATAATAATATATCGCTGCCATTTTAAAGACAACAATACTGACCATAATTCTACTAAAAGTAACATAGCCATAAAATCAGTAAAGAATGCCACTCTTTCTAAATTGGTTCCACATACTGTCACAATACCTAATGAAAAAAATAAGCAAAGATATACATAACGGTATTGATAAAGTTTGGCTTTAAATTCTAACTTATTACGCTTGAATAAAATTAATAATGTAATAACAAGTAACCATGTTATACGAACATTTGAAATCAAATTAATCAAACCACTTAATAAGCGATTATATATAGGAATACCTCCATCAACACGATTCCATATTCCTGGTGAAGATATACATATTATAGTTCCGATAATATACCAACATATATAAAGGAAAATAGCTTGATGAAGAATTTGTTTTCTCTTTGCAATAATAAAAGTAAAAAAAGTAATTGATATAGGCAAAGACAATCCTTCATGACTACAACCTATAAAAATAGATAAAGGGGATACTATTATATGAAAAAATAGTCTATTATTACCTGTAAAATATAACTTCCTCAAGTAAAGTAAAAAAATAAGTGTATAAACTATTACCCATAGATAATTGAATGATCCCATACTCCATAATATAGTAGTACGAAATCCACTAAATACAACAAATAATAGAAAACACATTAATATACTTGCAAACGTCTTAAATTTTGAAAGATGCATAATCCGAACGCTTAAATATAATAAAAGCACAAATAGTAAAGCGTTCAAAAATTGATATATAAAAGGAGGTGTAAAAGATAAAAAGAATTGTGCTATAGTATGCACTACTAAACGACCATTTAATATTTGATAATGTACTAATTGTGAATTAATTAAATCATTGAAATTCCTAATCACTTGTAATGCTTGTCCTTCATCTTTTTGCCATACAAAATGATATGCTAAATCGTCACTTAATGTAAAAGAGTCAAATAACTGTAACCATAACATTGCCAAGAAAAACAATGTCATATAATAAACATAAGTAATATCACAACTACTTTTAATATTTTTCATGTCTTACTACTTATATATGAACAAAATTTTCTTAACTTTAAAGAAGGGAGATGTAAGAATATAAATTGTTTGATACTAAAAGAACTATGAAGTAATTTCATATCACAAAGAATATCTAGGTAGTATTTGCTATTTTTCCATTCTTTTCTAGATTGACATACTGCTACGGCAAACATATTTGCTATACGATCTTGAATCATATCAGGTAAATATTCATCATATTGATCTTGAGGTATAGCTGACTTCCTATATTCATTCAATTCATAACAATAATCAGCCGTCCATTTAAAAATATTACTGGTATGCTCCTCTCCTTTATTATATACTGACTGATAAACTATTTTTACTGGTTTATCTGTCGAGAATACTAATCGTAACCAAAATATATAATCCTCACCATTGATAATATGACGTGGTAAGTCAAATAAATAGGGTATGACGATAACCTTTCTATATAAGCTACCCCAAGGAACTCCAATTGTCCCTTCACCTCTTACTGTTAAATGTCTGAAATCAGACATTGGAATTACATCTCGATGCTCATTTGGTAAAGAATATCCATTACCTAAAATAATATCTGTACTACTATCTGTCTTCTCATATAAAAGAGCGATTGCTGTTTCTGGTAAAGTATCATCTGAATCTACAAAAGTAATCCATTCCCCATGAGCATTCTCTGCTCCCACACTACGTGCTCTTGATCTTCCTTGATTTGGTTGATGAATAACAAGTATTCTATTATCCTTTATGGCATAGTCATCACAGATATTCCCACTTTTGTCCGAGCTACCGTCATCTACTAAAATAATTTCTAAATTAGTAAATGTCTGACTTAATATACTCTGAATACATACAGCTATCGTATCTTCAGAATTATATATAGGGACTATGACACTAACATCTGGCATATTAACTTAATTGGAGCATCCTCTCAATAGGTTTTACTGCTTCTTTAGCTATCTTTGGATCTACCTCAACGGAGGGCCATTCGTACTTCAAAGCGTTGTAAATCTTCAAGAGACTGTTCATCTTCATATACTGACACTCATTACAACTGCATTCTAAGCCGCTCTCGCTGATTTCTGGAGGCACAGGGATAAATTCCTTGTCTGGACAAGTTCGTTGCATCTCGTGCAGAATACCGGCTTCTGTGGCGACGATAAACTGCTTCTTATCACTCTGCTGTGCATAGTTCAACATCGTAGCCGTACTTCCTTTCACATCGGCTAAGGCAAGAACAGGACCTTTACACTCCAGATGAGCCATGACGACGGCATCAGGATATTGCTTTTTCAACTCAAGGATCTTCGTAGTTGAGAAACGCTCATGGACATGGCAGCCACCATTCCATAACAGCATTTTCCTGCCAGTCACCTCATTGATGTAGTTACCAAGGTTATAGTCAGGACCAAAAATCAGTTTGGCATCCTTAGGAAGCTGGTCAACGACCTTCTTGGCATTACCACTGGTAACAACCACGTCTGTCAATGCTTTGACTGCAGCAGTGGTATTGACATAGCTGATGACCTGATAACCCGGATGCTCCTCTTTATACTTACGCAGATCCTCCGCATTGCAGGAGTCAGCCAATGAACAACCGGCATTTAGGTCAGGACATAGCACGGTTTTATCTGGAGACAATAGTTTACAGGTCTCTGCCATGAAATGCACACCACACATCACCATCATCTTGGCATCTGTCTCTGCAGCCTTACGTGCCAAGGCAAGAGAGTCGCCAACAAAGTCAGCAATGTCCTGTATGTCACCAATGGTATAATAATGTGCGAGGATAATCGCATCCTTCTCTTTACAAAGACGACGAATCTCTGCTTTCAAGTCTGTACCCTCAGCTGCCGGCTCGTCAATATAGCCCTGTTTGATCCACTCCTTTTTCAACATCATAACATTATTATATTTCTTTTTTAATTTTCTTTTAAAATGAAATGAGTATGTTGATATGCCGTTGATAAGTGCATAACTTTTCAGTTGTTTTCTTGCCAGATAGTTTATTCACTTGTTATCTTCAGTCATTCACATACTTTGTGGATACTTTCTTCTTGATTATTAGTCAGATAAGCAGTTTATCCACAACTTCTGATTTTGGTGCAAAATTACTAAGTTTATATCTTTTTTCATTCTTTTTAGTGGAAAAGTTGCTAAGAAAGCAGTGATTTATTCTTTTTATACCCAGATGGAGTAGGGGAGAACTGTGGATTATTTCATATTGCACTATTTATCCACACTGTTTTGCACATACTTATCCACACTTATTGTTGATTTAAGAACAGGTTCTCAGCAAACTTATAGATGATAATACCTGCTGTCACGCTGACATTCATAGAGTGCTTGGTACCTAACTGTGGAATCTCCAGGCATCCGTCTGAAGCATCAACGACTTCCTGATGGACTCCTTTTACTTCATTTCCTAAGATGACAGCATATTTCTGTTGCTGTTTTGGTGTGAAGGTTTGCAGTTTCGTACTGTGTTCCACTTGTTCTACGGAGTACACGAAATAACCTTCTTTCTTGAGTTCCTCCACGGCTTCAAGGGTTGTCTTGAAATACTTCCACGAGACACTTTCCTCAGCTCCTAATGCTGTCTTGTGTATCTCAGTGGATGGAGGTGTCTGACAGATACCACACAGATAAACCGCAGTGACCCTGAAAGCATCGCAGGTACGGAATACACTGCCGATATTATACATCGAACGGACATCGTCCAATACGACAATAAGGGGTAGTTTCTCTGATGCTTTAAACTCATCTATCGTGAGTCGTTGCATCTCTATAGTACGTATTTTTCTCATTAATGTGCCTCCAACCAATTATTACCAAAACCACTGTCTGCCACCAAGGGTACTTTCATATCAAAGGCTCCTTGCATCTCTTCCAATACGATGCGTTCTACTTGCTCTTTCTCTTCTGGGTAGACAGAGAAGTTTAATTCGTCATGTACTTGCAGGATCATCTTACTCTTGATACCTTCTTTCTTAAAGCGTTGGAAGATACGTATCATCGCTACTTTGATGATGTCGGCTGCTGTACCTTGTATAGGTGCATTGATGGCGTTTCGCTCTGCAAATCCTCGCACGACGCTATTAGCACTGTTGATATCCGGAAGATAACGGCGACGACCGAATAGGGTAGTGACGTATCCTTGTTGACGAGCTATCTCCTTGGATTTCTCCATGTAGTCATGTACCTGTGGGAAGGTGTCGAAGTAGCCGTCTATCAGTTGTTTTGCCTCTGCCCGGTCGATATCCAGACGCTCGGCAAGACCAAAAACGGTGATGCCATAGATAATACCGAAGTTAGCACGCTTTGACTTCGTACGCTCGTCACGTGTCACTTCCTCGATGGGTTTCTTATAGATATTGGCAGCTGTTGCCGCATGGAGGTCCTTACCCTCTCGGAACACCTCTATCATATTGTCATCATTACTTAGATGTGCCATCACACGAAGTTCTATCTGACTATAGTCTGCAGAGAAGAACAAACAACCGGGTTCTGGGATAAACGCCTTACGGATTTCCTTACCATCCTCCCCGCGGATAGGGATGTTCTGCAGGTTAGGGTCTGAGGAAGACAGTCGTCCCGTAGCGGTTATCGTCTGGTTAAACGAAGTATGGATATGTCCTGTATGTGGGTTAATCAGTTTGGGTAGCGCATCGATATAAGTACCGATAAGTTTCTTTAACCCTCTGTGTTCCAGAATATCAGCTACAATCTCGTGTTTGTTCTTGAGTTGTTGCAGTACCTCTTCTGAGGTCACATACTGACCGGTCTTAGTCTTCTTCGCTTTCTCTACGATTTTAAGTTTGTCAAAGAGAATCTCACCTACTTGTTTTGGTGATGCGATATTGAACGGTTGACCGGCGAGTTCATAGATCCGTTGCTCAATCTCGTTCATGCGAGAGGTCAGTTGCTTGGAGGTCTCTGCTAACGAGTCAGTATCCAGGCAGACGCCGTTCATCTCCATTTCGGCAAGAACAGGCATCAAAGGCATCTCTATCTCATAAAACAACTTCTCGGCACCATATTTCTTCAGTTCCGGTTCGAGTTTGTTCTTGAGTTGTAGTGTGATATCGGCATCCTCCGCAGCATACTCATAGACATCCTTAGGATCGAGTTCCCGCATCGAACGTTGGTTCTTACCCTTGGGTCCTATCAGTTCATCAATATGGATGGTCTGGTAGTGCAGATAGATCTCTGCCATGTAGTCCATGTTATGACGCAACTCGGGTTGGATGAGATAATGGGCTATCATGGTGTCCCACATTTTTCCTTTTAGCTCAATGCCATAGTTGCGTAATACCTCCAAGTCGTATTTCAGATTCTGACCCACCTTGAGAATTTCCTCACTTTCATAGACGGGCCGGAAGATATCGACTCGCTTCTGGGCTTCTTCCCGATTCTCTGGGATGGGGACATAAAATGCCTCATGCTCCTTCACCGCAAAGCTCAATCCTACCAGTTCTGCGTCAATTGCATTGGTCGAAGTGGTCTCTGTATCTAGACTGAGAATTTTATTTGTAAGAAAAAAGTCACATAATTTCTTCAAATCTTCTTCATTATCAATGAGTTGATAGTTGTGAGAGGTTGTTTTTAACGTCTCTAGATTTGAAAATTCTGGCTCGTTCGACCCCACGGGCGCAAATTCGGCAAACAAATCGAGTTGTCCGTTAACAGGTTTGGACGTTTTTTCAGACTTTTTAAGAATCTTACCAGCAAGGGTCTTAAACTCTAATTCGTCTAAGAGTTTTCCGAGTTCCTCCTCATTCGGCTCTGAGATTTTCAGTTCGTCGAGATTCAGTTCGATGGGAACATCCGTTTTGATGGTTGCCAAGAATTTCGACATCTTGATGTCGTCCACATGTTCTTCTACTTTTGTCTTGAGGGCACCTTTGATCTCCTCCGTATGTTCCAACATATTCTCAATGGTACCAAACTGGTCGATGAGTTTGACGGCAGTCTTCTCTCCCACACCCGGACAACCAGGGAAGTTATCTGCTGAGTCACCCATCAACGCAAGTAGGTCGATGACGGCATGTGTCGATGGAATGCCATATTTTGCTTTCACCTCTTCTATACCCATGGTCTCATAGCCACCTCCATGCCGGGGACGGAAGATAAAGACATGCTCGTTGACCAACTGTCCGTAGTCCTTATCTGGTGTCAACATATAAGTGGTCACACCTTGAGCCCCTGCTTTCGTGGCAAGAGTACCGATAACATCGTCTGCTTCATATCCATCAACCTGCAGGATGGGAATATTCCATGCTTTCAACAAGTCTTTGATGATAGGTACCGCTTTGCGGATATCCTCTGGGGTAGCCTCACGTTGTGCTTTGTAAGCAGGGTAGGCATCACTGCGGAAAGTAGGACCATGGGGGTCGAAAGCTACTCCCAAATGGGTTGGTTGCTCTTTGGTGAGCACTTCTTGCAGGGTATTCACAAATCCCACGATGGCAGAGGTGTTAAGACCTTTCGAGTTAATTCGTGGGTTCTTGATGAACGCATAATACGACCGGTAGATGAGTGCATAAGCGTCTAAAAGGAAGAGTTTATCCATAACATTGTTTATTTTCTGCGTAAAATTACTAAAATATTTTTCAAAATCCCGATATTTTCACTATTTTTGTATCAAATTTCAATCATTATGGATTATTTGTCACGGATAAAGAAGCCTATAGAGCAGGAATTAAACGATTTCATCGAGTTGTTTAACGAGAGTTTGTCGCATGAGGACGGTCTACTTTCTCAAGCTTTGTCGCACATCCGGCAGCGTGGTGGTAAGAGGATGCGTCCGATGCTGATCTTGTTAGCTGCGAAGAACTATGGGGGTATCTCAAAGGTGACACAATATGCTGCCGTGGGTCTGGAGTTGCTGCATACGGCATCGTTGGTGCATGATGATGTGGTGGACGAGAGTGGGGAGCGTCGTGGACAGGCTTCCGTGAATGCGACCTATAATAATAAGGTAGCCGTATTGGTGGGTGACTATATCCTTTCAACGGCATTGTTGAAGGTGTCGAACACAGGTAACCAGCGCATCGTGGAGTACCTTGCGGAACTGGGTCGTATATTGGCAGCAGGTGAGATACTGCAACTCTCTAATATCCAGAACCAGGAGTTGAGCGAGGAGGTTTACTACCAGGTTATCAAGCAGAAGACGGCAGCTTTGTTCGAGGCTTGTGCAGCTATCGGTGCTATCTCCGCTGGTGCTTCTGATGAGGAAGTGGAGAAAGCAAGGAAGTTTGGACAGACATTGGGTATCATGTTCCAGATCCGTGATGATATCTTCGACTATTACGACTCAAAAGATATCGGTAAACCTACTGGTAACGACATGACCGAGGGTAAGTTGACACTCCCTGTTATCTATGCGTTGAACAAGGGTGGGTATGAGTCGATGCATACCCTTGCCAAGAAGGTAAAGGCGGGTACCATCAACGCCGATGAGATAGCTGTCTTGGTAGAGTTCACGAAACAGCAGGGGGGTATCGATTATGCGGAACAGCGTATGCAGGAGTTCAGCGAGGTTTGCATGGAATATATCCGCACGAGTGTCAAAGAAAAGGCAATCAAGGATGCCTTGACTGCCTATGTCGACTATGTGATAGAGCGTAAGTATTAGAAGAATTTCGTCTCTTCTCCCGTTATCTCACTTAACAAAAGGTTTGCTAATCGTGATGTTCCTAAACGGAACCACTGGTTGGTGAGCCATTCTTTTCCTAATACTTCCTTGACGATGGTGTAGTAGATCAAGGCATCCATCACACTGTTGAGTCCACCGGCTGGTTTGAAACCGATCTGTATACCTGTCTTGTCGTAGTATTCCTTAATAGCTTGACACATCACATAGGCTGCCTCCGGGGTAGCTGCAGGCTCTAACTTTCCAGTACTTGTCTTGATGTAGTCTGCTCCTGCGTACATGGCGATGATAGCTGCTTTCTTGATGTTTGAGGCGGTCTTCAGACAACCGGTCTCCAAGATGACTTTCATCTTATGCTCTCCACAGACAGCTTTCAACTCGGCAATCTCGTCGGCAACATCCTCGTAATTACCACTGAGGAACTTACCTACCGGCATGACGATATCGATTTCTGTAGCTCCATCCTTGATGGCAAGTGCCGTCTCTGCTATCTTCACCTCTATTAGTGCCTGTGACGAGGGAAAACTACCTGATACACAGGCGATTTCTACTCCGTCGACTTCCAGGGTCTCTGCTACTGTCTTGGCAAAACAGGGGTATACGCAGATGGTGGCGACATGAGGCAGGTCAGGGTAGGTCTCGTCAAACTGGTTGACACGCTCTGTGAAAGCCATCACACTCTCTTCTGAGTCGGTGGTCTTGAGGGTCGTCAACTCGACACTTCCCATGAGGAATTTCTTTACCTCAGGAGTGTCGTTCTCATGCACTTTCTCTGCGATGATCTTGCGGACGGCATTGCGTACTTCCTCGTCGCTGATATTGGTATCGTAAAGGTTCAAAGCCTTCTCATACTTATTCTCTGTCTGTTCCATCTTCTTATAATTTGTCGTTGTTGATATGTCGTGTCTTGTCTCTCTTTGTCTTCTTCTCGATATTCTTCTGGAGTTCCTCTGTGAGATCAATGCCGGTCTGGTTGGCAAGACAGAGCAGTACCCACAGCACGTCAGCCATCTCGTCTCCCAGGTTGTCTTTCTCTCCTGGTTTAAAGCTCTGGTCACCATATTTTCGTGCGATGACACGAGCCAGTTCTCCCACTTCCTCTGTTAATACTGCCATATTGGTCAGTTCAGAGAAATACCTTACTCCGTATGTCTTAATCCACTGGTCTACAGTGTCTTGTGCCTCCCGTATCGTCATCTTCTTGTCAGCATGTTGAAAAGCAGTAATGCAATAGCGAGTAGGACGATAATAATCGCTTGTTTGTTCTCCCGCTCATATTCTTTCCAATGGAAAGCTCTATACAGGAAAACGACCACCCACAGGAGTATTCCGAAGACGCAAGGCCATACACCGAAATTAGATCCCGATGTCAAGCTGATGATAAAGCCGATGAACATCAGGATGATTCCCGATATCTCTATTTCTCTTAGGTATTTTTTCATCTTATTCTTTGTTTTTGGTATCCATGCAAATAGTGACGGGACCGTCGTTGAGCAGTTCCACCTTCATGTCAGCACCGAACTCTCCAGTGCCTACGGGTTTGCCGATCGCTGTACTGAGTTTCGAGCAGAACTCGTTATAGAGGGGGATGGAATGCTCGTGGCTTCCAGCCTTAAACCAGCTGGGACGGTTACCTTTCTTGTAGCTGGCGAAGAGGGTGAACTGACTGACCACCAAAGCCTCTCCACCAATGTCCATGATGGAGCGGTTCATGACATGATTCTCGTCATCGAAAACACGCAGTGCTGCAACCTTCTTGACGAGCCAGTCAACATCCTCGCTGGTATCCTCGTCGCAGACTCCCAGCAGGATCAAAAACCCTTGCTGGATGGCACTATGTACCTCTCCGTCTATCGTCACACTGGCATGCTGTACACGTTGTATTACTATTCTCATGCTGCAAAGGTACGATTAAGTGAGAAGAAAACCAAAAGTTTTTTGGGTTTTCTCGAAAGGCTACGGGTAGGCGAACAAAGTTCGGGAATATGTGAGTACCTTCGACCGCCAGGTCAAAAGGTAAACAAAAACTATGATAATGTTTGTTATTTGACGCTATTTATGATGCTATAGCATAGCTGATGAGTTGTAAAGTAGTATTTGCATCATTGTAAATCAATTTGATTTACTCGGTAATTCAATTTGATTTACTTAGTAATTCAATTTGATTTACTTTGCAAATCAATTTGATTTACAATTGCTTCTGTGCCTGTTTACAACAAGACACCTCTTTATTTACTACAATACTCTTGTTATTTTACGTTGACTCATTAGGGTGGAAATGCTCGTAGACCACCTTTCCCTTGGCGCTGCCGAGCGTTTGAGTAAGGGCTGGGAGAGTAGCCTCCTTGATGCGTTTGACGCTCTTAAATGCCTTTAAAAGGGCTTCCTTGCCCTTCGGTCCTAACCCCTTGATGTCGTCCAGCTCTGAGTGCAGTGCATGCTTAGACCGCTTGTCACGATGGAAGGTAATGGCGAAGCGGTGTACCTCATCCTGCAGATGGGTCAGTACTCTGAAGAGTTCGGATGTGTCCTTAATACCCACCACGCGTGGTGGGAAACCGTAGAGTAGTTCGTTGGTCCTGTGTCTGTCGTCTTTTGCCAGTCCGGCAATGGGAATATCGAGTCCTAACTCGTCCTGAACGGCTTGTCGGATGACCTCCATCTGTCCTTTTCCACCATCGGCGACGATGAGGTCGGGTAGGGGTTGCTCCTCTTCCATCAGACGGTGGTAGCGCCGGTATACCACCTCTTTCATGCTGGCATAATCGTCAGGTCCTACCACGGTCTTGATATTATATTTCCGATAGTCTTGTTTCGAGGGTTTCATTTTCTTGAAGACGACACATGCCGCCACTGCATCGGAACCGGAGATATTGGAATTGTCGAAACACTCGATCTGGTAGGGCATCTTGGGGAGGTGCAGGAGGTCTTGCAACTCCTTCATCAGGCGAACGGACTTCTGCTCCGGATTAAGCTTCTCGGCTTGTTTCAGACGGTCGAACTTATACTGTTTTCCGTTCATCAGAGAGAGGTCAAGAAGGGTCTTTTTGTCTCCTCTCTGGGGTACTGTAATGGTGACTCCCTCCAGGTTGACATCAATCTCCTGGGGCAGGATAATCTCCTTCGCATTGCTGTGGAACCGCTCCCTCATCTCCACAATACCCAATTGGAGGAGTTCCTCGTCTGTCTCGTCGAGTTTCTTCTTATATTCGAAGGTGAAACTCTGGTTGATAGAGCCGTTCGAGACATGGATATAGTTGATGAAAGCGACCTTCTCATCGTTGGTGATGGTGAGGACATCGACGTTGTTAATGGTATGGCTGACCACCTCGCTTTTCGATACAAACTGGTCGATGAGCAGGTAACGGCGTTTGATTTCCTCGGCTTCCTCGAAGCGCAGCTCCTCTGCCAACTGTAGCATCTCGTCTTTCATCGACCGTAGCACCTCGCGGGTGTTCCCTTTTAATATCTCACGTGCCTGTCCGATACACTTCTGATAGTCCTCCCAAGACTGTTTTCCAATGCATGGTGCCCCACAATTCTTGATATGATATTCCAAGCAAACTTGGTATTTTTTCTGTTCCACCCCTTCTTGGGTAATGGGGAAGCGGCACGTGCGAGGGTGGTATAGTTTCTTGATGAGTTCGAGGACGGCATGCATGCTGCCCACATGGGAATAGGGACCGTAGTAGGTTCCCCATTTCTTATTAATGGTACGTGTAGGGAAGATGCGGGGCAGGTATTCTTTGGTGACGCAGATACTGGGGTAGGTCTTGCCGTCCTTCAGCAGCACATTGTACCTTGGGTTATACTTCTTGATGAGGGAGTTCTCCAAGAGTAATGCGTCCTCTTCCGTATTCACCACGGTATAGCTGATATCATGTATCTTAGATACCAGCACCTTGGTCTTGAAACGGTCTACCTCAGTATGGAAATAGGAAGAGACTCTTGCCTTCAAGTTTTTTGCCTTACCCACATAGATGATCGTTCCCTCAGCATCGTAATACTGATAGCTGCCGGGCTTCTCAGGTAGGGCACTCACAATGCTCTTGAGCCTCTTCAGCCTTTCCTCATTCTCTTCCTTTGTCATGCCAAATGTTTCACGTGGAACGTTAAATGACCATCAAGGTAGTAACGTCTACTAAGCCTTTGAATTTGTCTCTGCCGTGCAATCCCTCGTCCGTAATCTCTATAATGAAATTCATATAGATGTTTTTGGGGTGGAAGTGTTTCACGAGTTTATAGGTAGCTAGTGCAGTACCACCAGTCGCTAACAAGTCGTCGTGGATCAAAACGACATCATTCTCATCGATAGAGTCGATGTGCATCTCTACGATGTCCACTCCATACTCCTTGGTGAATGACTCTTTAATGACTGTAGCGGGCAGCTTTCCGGGTTTTCTTGCCAGTACTACACCTGCTCCGATCTTTGCAGCTAATGCGGCAGCCATGACGAAACCTCGTGATTCTACCCCGACAATCTTGGTAATCCCTTTGTCTTTGTAGAGCTCGTACATTTCGTCTAGCATAATCTTCATGCACTCTGCATCTTTGTAGAGGGTAGTGACATCTCTGAAATTGATTCCTTTCTTCGGAAAATCTGGTATGCAACGCAGATGCTCCATCAATGTTTTGTTGTTCATAATCAATTGGTTTATTCGTTATTGTTACTTATGTTTCATGCTTTAATGTTTCACGTGGAACGTTATCTTCCCATCAGTACCAGCATCACGTTGATATCACTGGGTGATACTCCTGGTATTCTACTTGCTTGTGCCAATGTCTCTGGGTCGATGGCGGTGAGTTTCTGACGTGCCTCCGTGCTGAGCTGCTGCATCTCGTTATAGTTGAAGCGCCCTTTGATCTTGATATTTTCCAAGCGGTGCATCTTGTCAGCAACGATACGTTCCCGTTCGATATATCCTTTATACTTGATGTGTACCTCCGCAGCTTCTGCTATTTCCTCTTTGCGTTGGGATGGTCGATTCAGGATTTCCTTGAGTTCAGGAATTACCTCCTGCAGTTTCTCAAAGTTCAACTCTGGTCGTGCGATGAGGTCTTCGAGTTTACAGCCATAGACGAGTGGGGTAGAGCCGAGCGCTTCCAGCGCACCGTTGATGTTCTTCGGTTTGATGGGGAATGTCTTGCAGAATTGCTCGATTTCTTCGATATGTTTCTTCTTCTCCATCCACCAGTCGTATCGGTCTCTTTTAGCGATACCTAATTCGTAGGCTTTCTCGGTCAGTCGTGCGTCCGCATCGTCTTGTCTTAGCAGGATACGATATTCCGCACGGGAGGTGAACATACGATAGGGCTCGTCCACTCCTTTCGTCACTAGGTCGTCAATCAGCACTCCGATATATGCCTCATCCCTGTGAAGCACAAAGGTCTTGTTCGTTGCGACCGTGTTGCAACCATTGCTCCCTGCATAGAGTGCCGCATTGATACCTGCCACAGTTCCTTGTCCTCCCGCTTCCTCATAGCCGGTGGTACCATTTACTTGTCCTGCCATGAACAGTCCACTAATGATTTTCGATTCCAACGAGTGTTTGAGTTGGGTGGGATCGAAGAAATCATACTCGATGGCATAGCCAGGACGGTATACTTTCAAGTCTCTGAAAGCAGGGATATGTCTTAGGGCTGCTATCTGCACATCCATCGGCAATGAGGAAGAGAAACCATTTAGGTATAGCTCGTTAGTATCTGTACCCTCTGGTTCGAGGAACAACGGGTGTTGCTCACGGTCAGGGAAGGTGACAAGTTTCGTCTCTATCGAGGGACAATAGCGTGGACCAATAGACTGTATCTGCCCGTTATAGAGTGGGGAGTCGTTCAGTCCGGAACGTAAGGTCTCATGTACTTTCGCATTGGTGTTACAGGTCCAGCAGGTCAGTTGGGGTAATGGACGAGCCTCACTCATATAGGAGAACTGATGGAAGTCATGCTCCCCCTCCTGTATCTCCAAATCCTCGAAGTGAACGGAGCGTTTGTCGATGCGCACAGGTGTTCCGGTCTTCATACGCTCTGAGCGTACCCCATGACGGGTAATACTCTCAGTGAAATGGGGCACTGCCGGCTCGGCGATACGACCACCGGGTACCATTTTCCGTCCTATGTGCATCAAGCCGTTGAGGAAAGTTCCTGCCGTCACGATGACGGCTTTGGCTCGCAGCTCCACACCCCAGATGGTCTTCACTCCTACCACCTGCTTCGTCTGTTGCTGTGCCACCGTAACAGACTCCACCAGCAACTCATCAGCCTGGTCTTGCCAGATATCGAGGTTGTCGGTATGGTCCAGGACACGACGCCATTCCCAGATAAACTTCCCACGGTCACATTGGGCACGAGGGCTCCACATGGCAGGTCCTTTACTGCGGTTAAGCATTCGGAACTGGATGGCTGTCGCATCCGTCACGAGACCCATCTGTCCTCCAAGAGCGTCAATCTCCCGCACAATCTGTCCTTTGGCAATACCACCTACGGCAGGGTTGCACGACATCTGCGCGATCTTGTTCATATCCATCGTTACCAGACAGGTCTTTGCTCCCATGTTTGCCGAAGCACAAGCAGCTTCGCAGCCAGCATGACCACCTCCGATAACCAATACGTCATAATTCATTATCATGCTGACAAAGGTAGTGCAAATCGAACGAAAATGCAAATTTATTTGCAATTTTTCTTATTCTTCACCCAAGAAAGAACAGGCTGACACCTATTACTGAGATGACAGCACCGAGGACGGTACGCCATGTGATGGGCTGACGGAACAACCAGTACGAGGGCAGGATGATGATAATAGGTGTCAGTGCCATGAGGGTAGAGGCAATACCCGCATTGGTATATTGTACCGCCATCAGCGAGAAGCCAACACCCACAAAAGGACCGAAGATGGTCGTTGCTGTTGCCACCATGATACCCTTTCGGTCATGGATAGCATCACGAAGAGGTTGCAGCCCTTCTTTGAAATAGAGTAATATCGTGAACCCTATGATACCCGCTATACAACGAAGGAAATTAGCACTGAACGGAATCAGCCATGCAGGCATCTGCGTGCTGTCATAATGGTCCATGCCAATCTTGCTTAGCACCAGTCCCACACCCTGGCAGACGGCAGCACCAATGGCAAAAAGCACACCACTCAAAGGCAGTTTCAGGGAGACACGATGGTGTTCCCCTCTTCCCAAGACAGATATGCTGATACCTGCCAGGGTGATAAGCATGGCAAAGATACTCATGAGTGACATCTGTTGTCCAAGAGTGATCCAAGCCATGAAGGCAGCGGCAAGGGGAGCCAGTGTCATGAACAACTGACCATACCGCGAGCCGATGATGATGTAACACTGGAACAGGCAGAAGTCACCTATGACATAGCCTACCAGTCCGGAAAGTAACATCCAGCCACATGCTGCTGTCGAGATTCCTGTAGGGAAGGGAGTGCCGATAACGACCCAAAAGAGCACTACCGAAAACAGTAATGCCAATGCCATGCGCAGCACGTTGAGTGTCAGGTTCCCTAACCGTTTGCTGCCAAACTCACTCAACAAGGCGGTAGCGGTCCATGAGAATGCCACGCCGATAGAGATTAATTCACCAAGGTAAGCCATTCGAGGGTGCAAAGATACAGTATATTTTGTATAAATAATCCATTTTCTAACGAAAACGTTTGCGGGATTCATAATTTTATAGTAATTTTGTAGCCTAAATGTACGTGTACATACTTATTAATGGGTAATTAATATTAATTTAATACTATAGTTTTTATGTGGTTAATCAATTCATCAATTGGTCGTAAGGTTGTAATGTCCGTAACGGGTATTGCGCTGATTCTGTTCTTGACGTTCCATTGCGCCATGAACATTGTCGCACTTTTCTCCGGCAAGGCTTACAACATGATTTGTGAACTGCTGGGTGCCAACTGGTATGCTGTTGTGGCTACACTGGGACTGGCTGCCTTGGCTGTTATTCACATCGTTTTCGCATTCATCCTGACAGCGCAGAACCGTACTGCTCGTGGACAGGAGCGTTATGCAGTGACAGAGAAACCTGAAAAGGTTGAGTGGGCATCACAGAACATGCTCGTGCTGGGTATCATTATCCTGCTGGGTCTGTTGCTCCACCTGTTCAATTTCTGGTACAACATGATGTTTGCTGAGATTGTCGGCTTCACGAGTGGTCATCTGCCCTCCGATGGTTTCGCATTCATCATTGACACATTCGGCAACCCCGTCTATGTGGTGCTCTATGTCATCTGGATCTGTGCTATCTGGTTCCATCTTACCCACGGTTTCTGGTCTGCCATGCAGACACTGGGTATCAGTGGTAAGATCTGGTTCAACCGCTGGCGTGTCATCGGCTTCATTTATGTGACGCTGCTGATGCTTGGTTTCCTCGTAGTTATTCTGGCTTTCGCCTTCAAGTGCGCTCCCAGCCTTTGTTGCTATGCAGGTTAATTGTTAAACCTTAAATTACTTTGAAAAGTTATGGCAAAAGTATTAGATTCTAAGATTCCCGCAGGTCCAGTACCTGAGAAATGGAAGGAATATAAGGCTCATCAGCGTCTCGTGAATCCTAAGAACAAGCTGAAGCTCGACGTGATTGTCGTAGGTACCGGTCTTGCCGGTGCATCGGCTGCTGCTTCATTAGGTGAGATGGGCTTCAATGTGATTAACCTGTGTATCCAGGACTCTCCCCGTCGTGCACACTCTATCGCTGCACAGGGTGGTATCAACGCCGCCAAGTGTTATCAGAACGATGGTGACTCTGTCTATCGTCTGTTCTACGACACCGTAAAGGGTGGTGACTACCGTGCTCGTGAGGCTAACGTATATCGTCTTGCCGAGGTCAGCAACAATATCATCGACCAGTGTGTGGCTCAGGGTGTTCCCTTTGCCCGTGAGTATGGTGGTATGCTTGCCAACCGCTCATTCGGTGGTGCTCAGGTAAGCCGTACATTCTATGCCAAGGGTCAGACTGGTCAGCAGCTCCTTTTGGGTGCTTACTCTTCTCTCTCTTGTCAGGTGAAGGCTGGTAAGGTAAAACTCTACACTCGTTATGAGATGGAGGACGTGGTTATCGTTGACGGTCGTGCCCGTGGCATCATCGCCAAGAACCTCGTTACCGGTGAGCTGGAGCGTTTCAGTGCCAATGCCGTTGTCATCGCCACTGGTGGTTATGGAAACACTTACTTCCTCTCTACCAATGCCATGGGTTGCAACTGCACCGCTGCCGTTCAGTGCTATCGTAAGGGTGCTTACTTTGCTAATCCCTCTTATGTGCAGATTCACCCCACCTGTATCCCCGTTCATGGTGACAAGCAGTCTAAGCTGACGCTGATGTCTGAGTCACTGCGTAACGACGGTCGTATCTGGGTTCCTAAGAAGTTGGAAGATGCCAAGGCTCTGCAGGCTGGTACCAAGCAGGGTTGGGAGATTCCCGAGGAGGACCGCGACTACTACTTGGAGCGCCGTTATCCTGCATTCGGTAACCTCGTTCCCCGTGACGTTGCTTCGCGTGCTGCCAAGGAGCGTTGCGACAAGGGCTTTGGTGTGAATAACACCGGTCTTGCTGTGTTCCTCGACTTCTCCGAGTCTATCAACCGCCTCGGCCTCGATGTTATCATGCAGCGTTATGGTAACCTCTTCGAGATGTACGAGGAGATCACCGACGTGTTCCCTGGCGATGTCGCTAACGAGATCAATGGCGTGAAGTATTATAAGCCCATGATGATCTATCCTGCTATCCACTACACCATGGGTGGTATCTGGGTAGACTATGAGCTGCAGACCACCATTCCTGGTCTGTTCGCTATCGGTGAGTGTAACTTCTCCGACCACGGTGCTAACCGTCTGGGTGCTTCTGCACTGATGCAGGGTCTTGCTGATGGTTACTTCGTACTGCCTTACACCATCCAGAACTATCTTGCCGACCAGGCTGTATGGCCGAAGGTTCCGACAGACCGTCCTGAGTTCGATGAGGCAGAGAAGGGTGTTGCCGCAGAGATTGACCGTCTGATGAATATCAAGGGTAAGCGTTCTGTTGACTCTATCCATAAGGAGCTCGGTCACATCATGTGGGAGTATGTTGGTATGGGTCGCACCGCTGAGGGTCTGAAGACAGGTCTGAAGAAGATGCACGAGCTGGAGAAGGAATTCGACACCAACCTGTTCGTTCCTGGAACGAAGGAGGGTCTGAATGTGGAGCTCGACAAGGCTATCCACCTGCGTGACTTCTTCACCATGGGTCAGCTCGTCGCTTTCGATGCTCTCTCTCGTAACGAGTCTTGTGGTGGTCACTTCCGCGAGGAGTACCAGACAGAGGAAGGCGAGGCTAAGCGCGATGACGAGAACTACTTCTATGTAGGCTGCTGGGAGTACAAGGGCAAGGGCAACGAGCCCGAGCTCATCAAGGAGCCGCTGGAATATGAAGCAATCAAAGTACAAACCAGAAATTATAAGAATTAACAGATGACGCTGAGAGAGTTATTTTCTGGCTGGCAAGATACCAGACAATTGCTGAAAAGTAGTATTATTGCTTGTATATGTATTGTTGTCATCGGAACAATAATAATAGCTGAATATGGTGGTTTCATTCCATTGTGGCCATTAATTATAGTTCTTTTTGGATTGTATCAGTTGCTTTGCCTCATTTTAGCTTATCGCATCATTAAAAATAATAAGTAATTATGGCAAAAAATATAAGCTTTACAATAAAGTTCTGGCGCCAGAACGGCCCCAAGGACGCAGGTCATTTCGATACCCACGAGATGCACGACATTCCCGATGACACCTCGTTCCTCGAGATGCTTGACATCCTGAACGAGGAACTCATCAACGAAGGCAAGGAGCCCTTCGTGTTTGATCACGACTGCCGCGAGGGTATCTGCGGTATGTGCTCTCTGTATATCAACGGTACACCTCATGGCAAGACAGAGCGTGGTGCTACCACCTGTCAGCTCTATATGCGCCGCTTCAACGATGGTGACGTGATTACTGTTGAGCCTTGGCGCTCCGCAGCCTTCCCAGTGATCAAGGACTGTATGGTTGACCGTAACGCCTTCGATAAGATTATCCAGGCTGGTGGCTATACCACTATCCGTACCGGTCAGGCTCAGGATGCCAACGCCATCCTTATTCCTAAGGAGGACGCTGACGAGGCAATGGACTGCGCTTCCTGCATCGGCTGCGGTGCTTGCGTCGCTGCTTGTAAGAACGGCTCTGCCATGCTCTTCGTATCCAGCAAGGTATCTCAGCTCGCCCTGCTTCCTCAGGGTCGCGTAGAGGCTGCCCGCCGTGTGAAGAACATGATTGCCAAGATGGATGAGCTGGGCTTTGGTAACTGTACCAATACCCGTGCCTGCGAGGCTGTATGTCCGAAGAACGAGACCATCAGCAACATCGCCCGTCTCAACCGTGAGATGATCAAGGCTAAGATGGCTGACTAATCCACCTTATTAATATAATAAAGGCACCACAGGCTCAAAACCTGTGGTGCTTTTTGTTGTTTCAGAATTATTTCGTACTTTTGCATCGTCACCTGAACAAAAGGGTTATGAATCATCAAGATAAAATCACAGAACAGCAGTCACGCTTCGACCATCTGGAACAGATGTCCGTGGCGGAATTACTACGGCATATCAATGAGGAGGACGCATTGGTGGCTGAGGCTGTGCAGAGGGCTATCCCACAGATAGAGGCATTGGTGGAAGCCATCGAGCCAAGACTCAAACGGGGAGGACGACTCTTTTATGTGGGTGCCGGAACCAGTGGGCGGCTTGGCGTGCTGGATGCCAGCGAACTGCCTCCTACATTCGGTGTTCCTGCCGACTGGGTCATTGGTATCATTGCTGGTGGTGACGAGGCTCTGCGGCATGCGGTGGAGAAGGCTGAGGATGACTCTAAAAAGGGGTGGCAGGACATTCTTTCGTATCAGCCTACGGCAGATGATACCGTCATCGGTATCGCGGCATCAGGTACTACTCCCTATGTGGTGGGAGCGGTCAAAGCGTCCAGGAAACAAGGGCTGTTAACGGGTTGTATCACCAGTAATCCCCATACACCTTTGGCAGAGGCAGTGGAATTCCCTGTCGAGACCATCGTAGGTCCAGAGTTTGTAACGGGCTCCAGCAGGATGAAAAGCGGCACGGCGCAGAAGATGGTGCTGAACATGATATCCACCTCTCTGATGATTCGTTTAGGACGTGTCAAAGGCAACAGGATGGTGAAGATGCAACTGACCAATGCCAAACTGGTGGACCGTGGTACCCGGATGATTCAGGAGTCACTGGGCATCCCCTATGATGAAGCCGAACACTATCTGTTGGAGGAGGGTAGTGTCGACCGGGTGCTCAAGCGGAAACTTACCAGCCGTTAGCATCCATCTTAAAATCAGACAATACCATAGTGGCGGAGGGCATTGAGAACACCGTCATCATCGACAGAGGTGGTGACATAGTCTGCCTGGTGTTTTAACTCGTCGATGGCATTTCCCATGGCGATGCCGATACCTGCCTGCAGAATCATGGATGTGTCATTGCCACCATCACCAAAAGCGATCGTCTGGCTGATATCGAGACCGTCGTGACGGGCAATGGCGACAATACCCTTTCCTTTATCTGCCCCGTTTGCCGTGATATCCGTAAACTCAGGATGCCAACGACCCGAGATGCATTGGGGTAAGCGTGCCATCAGTTGCTGCTCATAATCAGCAGGGAAGAAGGGGGTCAGTTGCAGGATATCCTGCTTCAGGACCTCTTCCAAAGGAGAAGCCTTGTCCAGATTCTTGACGGCAAGCATTTGCTGGAAGATGCGGTCCACATCACCTGTGGGGTCAAGGACGGCAACGTCTTTCTTGCCGACAACGATGAGGCTATATCCCTTAGCTTTCGAATCCTCAACGACGGTCATCACGTCACTCTTGGGAATGGGCTGGCAGGTCACAAACTCGTCACCGACGAAACACAAGGCTCCATTCGTCGTGATATATCCGTCAATGAGGTGTTCGATGGCACCAAGGTTCGTAAGGATAATCGGCGGTCGACCTGTAGCGATATACACGTGGTGTCCGTTAGCCTTTGCCTGTGTCAGTGCAAGGATGGTAGACGGCGGTATCTCATGTGTCTTGAAACTAACCAGCGTACCATCGATATCGAAGAAAAGGGCATATCTTTTACTCATACAAAGTGACTATTAAAATTGTTGCAAAGATACGACTTTTTCTCCAAATGATGGCATGTTCCCATCAAGTTTTGGAGTATACTCCACTGTCTAACCTAAATCCCCCAACCCCACGGAGTCCGCACCTTCCTGTGCAGCTACGGCCAGCGTGAAGCAGGCGAAAATGATTGCTAATAATAGTTTCTTCATATATTCATCAATGTTAGTGTTATTCCTGACAGAAGGTGATGCGGCCAGTCTTGTCCATGAAGCCGCGCTTCATCTCGTATTTCCCTTTGCCATAGACC
>Ga0247611_10000333_pt1 | contig 97533 bp, 83 predicted proteins | sample 177DNAGHGhighgp2_FD_192422 | JGI IMG/M metagenome (GOLD analysis project Ga0247611, IMG submission 192422) | Sheep rumen microbial communities from Palmerston North, Manawatu-Wanganui, New Zealand - 1770 DNA GHGhigh gp2 | ecosystem: Host-associated > Mammals > Digestive system > Stomach > Rumen...
TCCCATTCCGAACAGAGAAGTTAAGCCCTTCATCGCCGATGATACTGCACTGGTTTGTGGGAAAGTAGGCCGCCGCCAATCTTTTACAGAGGGAGTCTCATCCGGGGCTCCCTTTTTTGTTTTTGACAGATTCGATAGATTCGATAGGGGGGATAGATGCGATAGATTTTTGATTACTGGATACTTTTCTTACTAATATGTGTATGAAATGTTATTATTCAAAAAAAATGTGTATCTTTGCATTTTAAGTTATTAAGTAATAATATCGCTATGGAAAAGAAACAGACTAAGTTGCCGAATGATAAAGGTAACTATAAGTGGCAGTACTGCTCACTGGGTGGTACTAAGCGTGTATGTATCACCCGGGGTGAAGACATTGCCCATTTGGCTGAGTTGGACCAGAAATTATGGACGGTTTTGAGTTGTCCGGTAAAAGGTCTTGAATTGGATGAGCGCACTCTTGATTTGATTGATTATGACCGCGATGGTAAAATCCGTGCTGAAGAGGTTATCACGGCTGCCAATTGGCTTTGCTCGGTTGTAAAAGACAAGAATGCCATTCTCTTGGGACACGACTATATTGACTTGGCAGATTTCAATACCGATAACGAAGAAGGTGTCCAGATGCGCGATTGTGCATCGGAACTTCTGAAAATTATGGGCTTAGAGAAGACGACTATCTCTCTTCCTGAATTGAATGAGTTTCTTGCGAATTATGATGAGAATAGCCAAAAGGAGTTAGAGTCGACCCTTGAAAATCTATCTGTTTCCAAGAATCCTTATGGAGCTAATAGTGATGACGCCGTTGCGGCGGTTGATGCTATCCGCGACAAGGTGACCGACTATTTCCTCCGTTGCAAGTTTATCCAGTTCCATGATGATTGCGCAGTGGCTTTGGACGTTTCGGCAGAGAAGGTGGCCGAGATTAGTGAAAAGAATTTTGCCACCAATATTGAGGAGATTTCCAAATATCCTTTGAGCAAACCCCGTGCCGATGCTTTGCTACCGATTAACGAAGGCATCAATCCTGCTTGGCAGAGCCAATTTGCGAAGGTGAAAGAATTGGTTCTTGATGTTGATTATCCTGGCAAGGAGACAATTACTGAGGCAGAGTGGAACGCAGTGGTTGCCAAGATTGACGAATATATCGCTGCAAAAGATGAGGAGACCAAGGCTATCAATGAAGGCCACGACGAGAAACTTGAGAGCGAACATGACGTAATCAAACCGTTGGAACGCTTGTTGCATCTTTATCGCGACTTCTATACGCTGCTCCGCAACTACGTGGCAATGGTCGATTTCTATAATAAGGACATTCCCGCAGTTTTCCAAGCTGGACAGCTCTATATCGATTCCCGTCGTTTGGACCTTTGCTTGAAGGTGGGTCCCGATGTGGCAAAGCATATCGACAATTCCGAACTTAGCGATATGTTCCTTATTTACTGTAAGTGCGTTTCCCGTGTCAAAAATGAGACCATGAATATTGTGGCTGTGCTTACTTCGGGAGATATAAATAACATCCGCGTCGGTAAGAATGCCGTGTTCTATGACAATCAGGGACAAGACTGGGATGCAGTTGTTACTCACATTAAGGAGAATCCTATCAGTGTGCGCGAGGCCTTCTGGTCACCCTATCGCAAGTTTGGCCGTTGGTGCAAGGAGAAATTCACTAAGTCAGCTGAGGAGAAGGAGGCTGCTGCCTTTGAAAACCTCACCACTAAGGCTGATGCCACCACTTCGGCTGTAGCCGCACCCGGAGCCGCTCCTGCAGCCGCCAAAAAGCCGTTTGATATAGCCAAGTTCGCTGGTATCTTTGCAGCCATCGGTATGGCGATTGGATTCTTATTGAATGCTCTCACCGGTATTCTCGGTGCAGTATTCCACTCATGGCTATCTGCTATCATTTTCATTGTTATTGTTATGCTCTGTATATCGGGTCCTTCAATGGTATTGGCCTGGATTAAGTTGCGTGGGCGCAATCTCGGTCCCGTGTTAAACGCCAATGGTTGGGCTATTAACTCCAAGATTATTGTCAACTCCCGTTTTGGACGCACACTTACCCAGCGTGCAAAGTACCCCGCTGTGGTTATGTCCAAAGACCCGTATGCTCCCATGCCCAAATGGCTTATTTGGCTTATCTTCATTCTCATTGTGCTGGTCATCGTCTTCTTGGTGCTCTATTTCAACAATTACTTTGACCGCTTTGGCATCGAGGCATTGCATTACGACAAAGAAAATTCGTGGATTGGTAAGATTTTCGGTGCTGTGAGTGACGAAATGGCTGCAGCAGGTGAAGAACTGAATACTGCTGTACAAGAAGCAGCGGATAATGCAGCAGCTCCTGCCGCCACACCCGCTCCGGCTCCTGCACAATAAACTAATTGTATCTATTATAAACTAGCAGATAATGTATAGAACTAACACGTGTGGTGAACTCACCATTAAGAATGTTGGCCAAGAGGTTACGCTTTGCGGCTGGCTACAGCGCAGCCGAGACCTTGGCGGCATGACCTTTATTGACTTGCGCGACCGCTATGGCATCACGCAGTTAGCCTTTAATATGGAGACCAATGCGGAGATGTGCGAAAAAGCCCGCAAATTGGGCAGGGAATATGTTATTCAGGCCAAGGGTGTCGTGATTGAACGTGCCAGCAAGAACACCAAAATCCCCACGGGTGAGATTGAAATAGAAGTGAAGGAGCTTAATGTGCTGAACGAGGCCAAGACCCCTCCATTCACAATTGAGGACAATAGTGACGGCGGCGACGATCTTCGTATGAAATACCGCTATCTCGACATTCGTCGCAATCCGGTACGGAAGAATCTCGAATTGCGCCATCGTATGGCCATGTTGGTCAGAAATTACTTGAGTGACCGCGGTTTCCTTGAGATTGAAACCCCCATGCTCATCAAGTCGACACCCGAGGGTGCACGCGATTTTGTGGTTCCCTCCCGGATGAATCCTGGTGAATTTTATGCGTTGCCTCAAAGTCCCCAACAATACAAACAGCTTCTAATGGTTGCCGGTATGGACCGTTATTTCCAGATAGTGCGCTGTTTCCGTGATGAGGATTTAAGAGCAGACCGTCAGCCTGAGTTTACACAAATTGACTGTGAGATGTCGTTTGTTGAGCAGGATGATGTGTTGAACATGTTCGAAGGTTTGGCCAAACATCTCTTTAAAGAGGTTAAAGGCTTGGAATTTGGCGATTTTCCCCGTATGACTTGGCATGATGCTATGCGTCTGTACGGAAGCGACAAGCCCGATATCCGTTTCGGTATGCAGTTCGTTGAGTTGAACGATGTGGTGAAAGGCCATGGTTTTGCCCTTTTTGACAATGCCGAACTGGTAGTTGGAATCAATGCCCAAGGCTGTGCTGACTATACACGTAAACAGTTGGATACCCTTACGGATTTTGTGAAACGTCCTCAAGTGGGTGCTGGTGGAATGGTGTATATTAAGTATAATTCTGACGGCAGCTTCAAGTCAAGTGTGGACAAATTCTACACTCCAGAGGATTTGAAGGCGGTGGCAGACAAGTTTGGTGCCCAGCCTGGTGATTTGATGTTGATTCTCTGTGGACCCGCCATGAAGACAAGAGTGCAGTTGTGCGCTTTGCGTCTGGAGATGGGCAACCAGTTAGGATTGCGCAATCCTGATGTTTATGCTCCTTTGTGGGTTATCGATTTCCCATTGTTGGAATGGGACGAAGAGACACAACGTTATTACGCTATGCACCACCCGTTTACTGCTCCAAAGCCGGAAGACGAGTCATTGCTGGACGATGAGAGTCGCTGGGGTGATATCCGCGCCAATGCCTACGACATTGTAATGAACGGTGTTGAGGTAGGTGGCGGTTCTATCCGTATCCACGATAGGACACTGCAGAACAAGATGTTCCATACCTTGGGATTTACTGACGAAAAGGCCTACGAGCAGTTTGGATTCCTTATGGATGCTTTCACCTACGGGGCACCTCCCCATGCCGGTTTGGCATTCGGGTTCGACCGTCTCTGTTCTCTGTTCGGAGGTGCGGATAGTATCCGCGATTTCATTGCATTCCCCAAGAACAATAGCGGACGTGATGTGATGAGCGGAAGTCCTGCTCCTATATCTCCGGAACAGTTGGATGAATTGCAGTTGACTGTCAAACCTTTTTAATCATGCCGATATTATTGGTTGCGATTTATCAGTAATGAAGGCTTTAATAAAGTCTATGCGTCTCCGCACATTGCCCTTGTCGTTATCGGGGGTAGTGTGCGGATTCTTTTTAGCATGGGCTGACTTTCGTCAAGGGGCGATAAGTACTCTTATCTTTTGGGTTCTTCCGTTTCTGCTGCTTACAACGGTTTGTTTACAGATATTGTCCAATATGAGCAACGAATTGGGCGATCATCTCAGCGGGACCGACGGTGCTGATCGGCAGGGACCAATGTATAGTCTGGGACAAGGTGGTATCAGCGTGCAGAAGTTCAAAAGAACTATATTCTTTTTTGTACTTCTGTGTTGCTTGTTTGGCACACTTATGGTTTGGCAATCGTTCGGCACACTAATCTGCGTGAAGTCGGTAGCCACTATACTACTCGGGGCTTGTGCCATTTGGGCTGCCATGCATTATACCCTTGGAAAGAATCCATACGGCTATCGGGGCTTAGGGGACTTTTTTGTATTTGTCTTCTTTGGCTTGGTATCGGTGTTGGGTAGTTATTGGGTGATGACGGGGTCTCTATCCCTATGGCCGGAGCTGCTTCCTGCGGCGGGCATTGGATTGTTCAGCATTGGAGTGCTGAATGTAAATAATATTCGCGATATGGTTTCTGATGCCGGAACCCGTATCACTATCCCTTTGCTAATGGGTGAGCGAAATGCCAAATGGTATCATATATTCCTTATTGTAGGGGGATGGGTATGCTTTATTGTCTATCTAGTGGTTTCGAACCGATATCACTGGGGATGGTGGTTGTTCCTATTGACAATCCCTTTGTACGCCATTCATTTGAAAGGGGTATGGCAGAAGAGTGGCAAGGAGTTGGACGGTATGTTGCCTCTGTTGGTGATGAGTACTTTTGCATTGGCAATCCTTTTTGGCATTGGTCAATTGTGATGATTATTGTTGTTTTGATCAAATAGGATGACTCTTTACAGTATACCTGCCAATGGTTCTAATGGATTGCGTTCTGGTGATTTCCAGGTTGCTTCGAATTTGCCTTATTAATGTGGTGGAACAGATGTTGTGATTGCTTTTTTTCTGAGGCGTTGCTAAATACTATCGGTTTGTAATCACATTAAAGTAATATCCAATACATTCAACAAAATGTTTCTATATGGCTTATGATTTTGATTTGATAGCAAGAAGATACGATAGGATGAATCATTTGATGACATGCTATACGGATGTGTTGTGGCGACGGAGAGCTGTAAGGTCTTTACTGAAAAACAGGAATTGTGGCCGTTATTTGGACGTGGCAACCGGTACAGGAGACATGGCCAAATCGATATTGCAATATGCTGGGTCCGGAAGTTCGTTGGTGGGTGTAGACTTGTCGCGGCAGATGTTAACGCTTGCAAAGAAGAAACTTGAAGGATTGAATTGTGAATTGCTCCAGGCAGATGCCGAATGTCTCCCATTTGAAGATGGGGCTTTTGATGGAGTATCTGTCTCGTTTGGTGTGCGAAATTTTGTTCATCTCCAGCAAGGTCTTTCGGAGATGTGCAGGGTGTTGAAGCCAGGTGGGAGGCTGGTATTGCTCGAACTCTCTTATCCGGACAATTCATTTCTGTTGTCACTATATAAATTGTACGCTTGTAAGATTATTCCATGGGTGGGGGGCATTGTTTCGGGCGACCGTAAGGCCTATGAATATTTGCCTGCTTCTATTCTAAAGTTTCCCAAACAGGATGGTATGATTCCATTATTGAAAAAGGCCGGTTTTTCCCAAGTCAAGCATTCTTCTATGACATTTGGGGTATGCAGAATGTATGTGTGTGAAAAAGTATCATAGAATAGAGGAAGATGTGGGCTGATTGTCCGTAGGAAATCATTTTATATCCGCCTGTTGATAGATTATTACGTCAAATTTGAAAGAAAAAATACTCATTTCAAAAAAAAGTTGTATTTTTGCACTTCCGAAATAGGATAAAAATCCCTTTTCAGAGACGTTTAATTAATTATCAATCATAAGATTGAACATTATTTACAAAACATAGGAGAACCAAGCTATAGCAGCACCATTAACACCTAACAGCCCTAATAACGCCAATAAGGGACGCAACAAAGGGCCTCAAAGGAAAGAGGCCGAACATCTGATTAATGAGCGCATCATCGACCCGATGGTTCGAGTGGTAGGAGACGGCGTGGAGCCTACTATCATGAGTACAAAAGATGCGTTGGCCAAAGCCTACAATGAAGGCCTTGACTTGGTGATGATTTCTCCATCGGCTAACCCTCCGGTGTGTAAAATTATCGAATATCAGAAGTATCTGTATGAGCAGAAGAAGAAGGAAAAAGAACGCAAGGCCAATTCGACAAAGGTGGTTATAAAGGAGATTCGACTCAGTCCTCAGACCGACGACCATGATTTCGAATTCAAATTGAACCACGCCAAACGTTTCCTTAAAGAGGGTAACAAGGTAAAGGTGGATGTGTTTTTCCGAGGACGTTCCATCGTGTATAAGGAGCAAGGAGAAGCCCAGTTGCTTAAATTTGCCGAAGCTCTTATGGATTATGGCAAACCCGAGGCAATGCCCCGGTTGGAAGGCAAGAGAATGCTTATCATTATTGCCCCCAAAAAATAGAATATCAGAGTTATTGTAACAATATAGTCTAACTTAAAAAAAACAGTAAAGTAATGCCTAAAATGAAAACAAAAGCTGCTGCCAAGAAGCGTTTCGCTTTCACCGGCACCGGCAAAATCAAAAGAAAGCATGCTTATCATAGTCACATCCTGACTAAGAAAGAAACCACACAGAAACGTAATCTCGACCACACCGCATTGGTGAGCCGCGACGACGAGAAACGTGTAAAACGTATGCTTCTTGCCTAATCGCACAAACAGAAGCGAAGTGTTGTCTGAGCCAGACTAAAGAATAGTGAATCTCACCCTTTCTGACATAGACACATTTCCTAAACAAACGGAGTTATTAACCATTATTTAAAGCACCAAAGAGAGCCGTACAACAAGGTGTCCTGGTAACGAAGTTACTTCTTCGATAACAACCGCGCAACCCTCTATTGTGGCTCCGCTTAAATGAAAATCAATTAAAAAATGCCAAGATCAGTAAACGCTGTAGCTTCAAGAGCTCGCAGAAAGAAAATCCTCAATCGCACCAAAGGTTATTGGGGCAGAGGTAAAAACGTATGGACCGTCGCCAAGAATAAATGGGAAAAAGGTCAGACCTATGCTTACCGCGACAGAAAGAACAAGAAAAGAGAGTTCCGCGCACTGTGGATTAACCGTATTAATGCCGGTTGCCGCATCAACGGTATTTCCTATTCTGTGTTTATGGGCGAATTGCACAAGAACAATATTGAGTTGAACCGCAAGGTACTTGCCGACCTGGCAATGAACAACCCTGAGGCTTTCACCGCTGTTGTCAAAATGGTTAAGAAATAAAAAGCCAAACAAACTGAGTGATTAACCTATAAAACTATCAAGTCATGGGAAAAATTGAATTATTGCAATATGTAGAGGATTTGGTCGAACGTAAAGAGTTCCCCGAATTCAAGGCTGGCGATACCATCACTGTCCACTATAAAATTAAAGAAGGAAACAAAGAGCGTATCCAGAATTTCCAAGGCGTTGTTTTGCAGCGCAGTGGAAGTGGATCTACTGAGACCTTTACTGTCCGTAAGATTACCAACGGCGTTGGTGTAGAACGTATCTTCCCCATCTGCAGTCCGTACATCGACAAGATTGAAGTCAACAAACATGGTGCTGTCCGCCGTGCCAGAATCTTCTATCTTCGTAATCTCACCGGTAAGAAAGCCCGTATTAAAGAGAAGAGACGTTAGTCAGATTTCTCACTATGATAATTCTGATATAAGGTGGTCTCTTCCTGAGGCCACTTTTTTTTTAGGAATGTCACATTCAAAGTGGATTTGCCATATTGAGATTTGGATTAATCAATACGGCCAATCATAAAAACAAGTATTATAATACAAAAATTTTGTCACGTCGTTCAAATTTCGTATCTTTGCAAATTTGATAATAGTTATCGACTTCTATTAACATTTTATATATTAAGGAGAAACACACAATGAAAGTAATCGTAAAGAACTTTGGTGAGGTGTCGCCTCAGGAGCCATGCTCCATTATCGACATCATCAAGATGGTAAACCCGGATGGACTGAACAATTATTGCGCAGCCAAGATCAACAATGAATCTACCCTTGTCGATCTCCGAACTACCATCACTTCCGATTGCAGCATTGAACTATTAGATACCAGCAATAAGGAGTGCCTTTCTGTGCTCCGCCACACCACCGCACACATCATGGCTGAGGCTGTCCAAAACCTTTTCCCAGAGGCTAAAATCACTATCGGCCCTGCCACAGACAATGGCTTCTTCTATGATTTCGATTTCCGTCCCTTCAGTCGTGAGGACCTCGATGCAATCGAGAAGGAGATGAAGTCCATCATCAAGAAGGCCACCCGTCTTGAACGTCGTGAGGTGAGCCGCAATGAGGCTTTGGCCATTATGACTCAACGCAATGAGCCTTATAAGGTGGAACTGCTTGAGGCCATACCCGAGGGCGAGACTATCACCATCTATCAGCAAAACAACTTTGTTGACCTCTGTCGCGGTCCCCATCTGCTCAACACTCGTCCCATAAAGGGATTCAAACTTATCTCTTCCTCCAGCACTTATTGGCGTGGCGACAAGAAAAATAAGTCTCTCAGCCGTATCCATGGCATTGCTTTCTTTACCAAAGAGGACCTGGAAGGCTATCTTCAGTATCTGGAAGATATTAAGAATCATGACCACAACAAGATTGGTCGTGAGTTGGAATTGTTCACCACGGTCGATGTCATCGGACAAGGTCTGCCCCTGCTTATGCCCAAAGGCACTAAGATTGTACAGACTCTCCAGCGCTGGATTGAGGACGAGGAAACCCGTCGCGGTTACATGCGCACCAAGACCCCCTATATGTCGAAGAACGACCTATTCAAGATGTCGGGTCACTGGGATCACTACCGCGATAAAATGTTCATCATAGGCGACCCCGACGGTGAAGGTGAAGTGATGTGCATGCGTCCTATGACTTGCCCGTTCCAGTATTTTGTATACAAAAACAGCCAGAAGTCATATCGCGACTTGCCTTGCCGCTATGGTGAGACATCCACCCTCTTCCGCAAAGAGGATAGTGGCGAGATGCACGGTCTTACCCGTGTACGCCAGTTCACTATATCCGAAGGCCACCTCATTGTCCGTCCCGACCAGATGGTTGAGGAATTCAAAGGCTGTATCGACCTTGCCAATTATTGTCTCACAACTCTCGGCCTTCATGATGATGTTACTTGGCATCTCTCCAAGTGGGATCCTGAAGATACCGAGAAGTACATTGGCGATGCCGAGACTTGGGAGTCCACCCAGCAACACATACGAGACATTCTCAACGAATTGAACATTCCTTTCGTTGAAGATGTGGGAGAGGCTGCTTTCTATGGACCTAAGGTCGATATCAATGCCAAGAATGTCTATGGTAAAGAGGATACGATGATTACTATCCAGTGGGATGCTCTCATCGCCGAACGGTTCGACATGTACTATATCGACAAAGACGGAAGCCGTCAACGTCCTTATATCATCCATCGCACCAGCATCGGATGCTACGAGCGTACTCTTGCTTGGCTCATCGAGAAGTATGAAGGAGCATTCCCCACATGGATTGCACCTGAGCAGGTCCGTGTGCTGCCCATCTCCGAGAAGTTCCTCGACTATGCCGATCAGGTCACTGCCGAATTGCAGCGCAATGGCATTGAGGCCACCCTCGACCGCCGCAATGAGAAGATCGGATACAAACTCCGCGAAACCCGTATGCAGAAGATTCCTTATGCTCTTCTTATCGGACAGAAGGAACAGGACGAGAAGCTTGTTGCCGTATGGAATCGTAAGGATGGTGACCTCGGCCAGTCATCTCTTGACAAATTCATCGATGCCCTCTGCAAGGAAATCCGAACCAAGAGTGTTGAGCTGACTATCCGTAAAGAAGAATAAAAATCATTGTCATTCATTTTTTTGGGCGGGTTTCGATTCTTTTCGAAACCCGTTTTTTATATGTACAGTTTCCGGTATTACCCAGAGTGTACCTATCAGGCAATGCCTAATAACATGTATGTGTTTCTCAACTCCAACTTGCCCATAGGATTAGTCACAGATTAGTATCCTTTTTGAGTGGATTGGTCTCATTGCTGATGAGGACTAGGCGAACTATTACAACCCAAATCTGTCATTAGACACCAATAGATGTCAGCACTTTTTATCCCACCTCCATTTCCCCATTTTGCTTCATCTCTCCTCCTTCCCGCTCCCTTTCCACTTCACCACTTCATAACCCCTTAGTAAGATTTTATTAACCTCTATACTGAAGAAGAATTAAAGATGTGCTGTAAGAATAGTGAACCGTAATCGGAGTTTGAACCCAAATCGGTCATTGGGCCGACGTGTATATTCTTTCTCGCTTATTCAGGTCTCTTTATCCCCAATCGATCATTTGCTGAGGAAAAAAAACAATACACACGTTGTAAGAAGCTGGTAATCAATATACAATATTGTGGTTTTTCTAATGGCGGTTATTAGAAAAATGACATCATAAAGCATTGTATTCTTGTGTAATAGACCATTTGCACCATATCTAATAACCGATTGGGGTTCAAGACACGGATGTGACCAACGTGCCGAAAGAAATGCTGAGTTATTATAGGTAGACTGAAAACAAAAGGCATAGCAGGAAAGACATCCCAATGACCTATTTGGATTCAAATTGTTTCGCATGAATGGTGCACACAGCCAATGGCTCCAATTATCGGCTATATGGTGCGAACTTTCCTATTCCCCTTCAGGCGGGGCTGAAAAGTGCGATGCAGCGAAGATAAACAAAGTATACAAGCCGACCGTCAATGCCGCTGGTATGAATTCTTGATATTGCGTCCAGCCGAAACGTGTCGCCGTATTCCATACCAGCAAGATTGTCAGGATGCATGGGCATAGGTAAATCCACACCTTATGTTTGCTTTTTTCATAAATGATATAAGGCGGAATGGCCAAGAGCACTGCAACCACTATCGGGGCAAGCATCAATAAAAGTACTACCATATAGGCATTTATGTCCTCGTCCTGGTTCCACCAGTATTGAATGTTGCACAACAGATACGTTACCCATGCCAAATGCATCAGGCAAAAGCATCCCATAAAAACAGTAAAGAAAGAATACTTTTTCCCCTTTATGTTTGAGACAATTCTACGAATAGGCATATTTGTTGCCCGTGGGCGGGACTAATTGATTTTCCTGCCGAAGATGGTGTAGCCGGCACCCAGCATAAAGGTATTGCCCCGTCCTATTGAATACGTGGCCGTGAAATACCACGGGTTGGTCAGTTTGTAGGCTGCACGCATCAGGAAACCGTTGCTGAAGAATCCATCTGCACCACGGTATCCCAAACCCAGCATTATCGCGCTGTTGTTCGGGAACGAGAATGCCACTGTGGGCGTGAAAGCAAAGCCTATACCGCTCGAGGCGTTCAACTCTACATAGCCACCCACCGAAATCAAATCAGTAATGGGGAATGTCATGTCCAGTCCCGCGGCTGCGATAAAGCCTCCCGGATGGTTGGGATATTTGGTGCGGTAGGTAAGGGTGCCCACGCTTCCGGTCACTCCCATGAAGAACTTCCGGGCCACGTCGCCACATTCAATAGTCCAGCGTACCCGTCCGTCATAGCCTCTCGGTATGTAGCAGTATATGCTTTGCCATTTGTTGATGAGGTTGGTGCCTATCTCCTCGAAGGCCGACTGCAACTTGTCAAAGTTCTGAAGGGAATAGAACTTGTTGCCCGAAGCATTGTGCGACAGGCTGCTCAGCACTCTCTCGAATTCGGTATTGTTTCTGTCCACATCGTTTCCGCGTATGGCCAGCACATAGCTCTCAATGGGTGCCCCACCTATTTTCTCTTTCATGATGCGTTGGTTCACATGCTGGAAATAACGGTGTTCCGTACCCTCTGCTGCCTTGCCAATCTTCGGGTCAAAGGAGTCGTTGTCATATCCGTCGGTAAAGGCAATAATAAAGTTACCGTCGTATTTCTTGTCCTTGTCCACCTTCAAATCTTTCACATAATTCTTTATATTGTCCAATCCCTTGTCGATGGCGTAGTAGAAAGCCGTCCGGTTGTTCAGCTGCAGGGTGTCTATGAATTGGAACATATCCTTGCGGCTGTTCTTGGTCAGCGGTTTCAAGTCAAATGTTCTTGTGTTTCTCATGGAGTTGAACCCCACTATGCCGATATGCACATTGCCGTCGCTCGACTTTTCTATAATCACATCAATAAACTGCTTGGCGGCCTGCTTCAGCTTGATGAAATCGGCATCGCCAATCGACGAGCTGCAGTCCAGCACCAGCATGATGCTCATCACTTTCTGCTGCGAGAAGGCGGCCTGTGCATTCTCCACCTCGCTGTCCACTTGCCAGCGTCCGCTGTTATTCTGCCAGCGGTAGAATTTCAACCCGCAGTTGAAGCCTTGCGGATGGGTTGTCGCGGCGTGGTCGAACACCAGTTGCACACCCTTGTCTGTGTCGTGGCCGTATATAGTGTCGCTGTCTGTAAAGGTAATACCCTGACTGCGGACATTATATAGTTTCCACTCCTGGCCGCTCTTGGTGGGCGTAGCCAGTTGTCCTTCAATGTAATACTTTGCTTTTTCGGCCTGACCAAAGACCGTCAGCGTGAGCAGCAGAGCAGCTGCAAGCAGTGTGAGTCGTTTTTCCATAAGTGCTTACTTCTTTGTTTAATAATTCCTAAACGCATTTTTCTATTAATTATTGTACTTCGACAATAAAATATCTTTTTCATTTGTTTCAAACTCCCGTCCAAACTGATTTTCCCGATGATATAGAGACTATACAGTCCGCTATTGTACCCTTTATGCAATAAAAATAAGGGCTATCCGTTATCAATCAATGATAATGTTATCAGCTACCCTGAATGGATACAGAGAACATACAGAATGAAGAGCTGGTCTCCCCCGAAATCATGGAGGCCATGGGCATTAGCCAACCTGCTTTCGAGGAGGTGATGGGCATCATAGGCCGTATGCCTACGGTCCAGGAACTCAGCACCCTCCTAGCTATGTGGGATGCCAATGGCCGGCAGCAAAGCCTCTATGGCTGGCTCAAGGGGCAGCACCACGTAGTCGAGAAGCACGAATATCTCTACAACGGCCCGGACACAACCCATAAAGAAATCCGTGAACCCCGTGTAAAGGACTGCATTGACTTCGCAAAACAAGTGATGCAAGGGCTCTATTCCAACCCGATACCCGCCTCTGTTCCGTCTGAGGTATGCAACACTTTCACCCGCAGCCAACTCATTTATATGGTGGGCAATGTCAGCACCGAGTTTCTCAATTCCGAATATGCCAAACGTTGCCTCCACATAGTCGACAATCCCGTAAAACTTGCCACCGCTGCCGACGATGTCGAATATCTCCAACTCATTCTTGGCAGCCTCTTCCAGGCCGAGGTCATCTCTTCTATCCGCCCCGTGGGTAGGGGAGGCCTTTTTGCCACTTTGGTCGCCTGTTGCGCTCTGCCTCTTGGCAAAAACACCGTCCCTGTCGGCTTCGATATCCTCACCTGCCGCGAAATCCGGCTCGACTCTTTCCTCTTCGGTGAGGACGATGGTCGCTTTGTGGTTTCCCTCCCCGAGAGTCAGGACGACCTCTTCCTCCTCAAGTTGGAGGAAGCGCGGGTCAATTGCTGCTTCCTGGGTCATGTTACCAAAGGCCGCGTGCTGGTCGACGATATGGACTATGGCGACATCAAAGTCTACCTCCCTTCCCCGTCCCGATAGTCTTTTCCCGATTCGTACCCGTCAACCCGTCTGCAATCGCCTTCGAGGCTTCCTCAGAACCTCCTACTGCATGGTTTAACCCAAATCGGTCATTAGGGTTTAAGGTATTGCGATGAAGACTTCCTTTGGGTTCGGCCTAGGTTCGCTCAGGGTGGCGGACCAAGAGCGGAGCTAGAGCGAACCTACAGCGAACCTACTCTGGAGCGGAACCGGCTTTTCAATACACAATCTTATAAGTGCCAAGTTTGCTTGACACCATTGCTGCTTTATCCTATTTTTGGTGTCGTCCCTCCATAATTAAGCCAGAATGACCGTGTTTTGTCCAAACGTTGATTAATCGTAAATCTATGATTCTTTGTGCTGTAAATATCTTTTTTTACACAGGTCTATATGTATATCAGAGATTTTTTGTATATTTGCAGTTCCAATCAGTGGAATTGTTCCGCCCCGATAGCGTAAGGTTCCCATTCCTCCCTCCGGGTGGCTATTCCCTGCAAGGGTTTGTATTTGAACATAACAACTTATACTGATGAATATATTCAACACCCCATCCCCCGAGGAATTTGTCGCCGCCATCGAGCGACAGTTGGCTCATATCGCCAATTCCGGCTCCGGCGATGTGATTCGTCTCCGCAAGGAGGTTCAGCGTACCCCCGAAGACCCCGAACAATGGTTCGAGCTGGGCATTGCCCTCAACCAGGCAGGACTGCAGTATCGCGACCTCGCGCTCCAGCTGGCCGACTTCCACTATCGTCAAGAACATCCCGAAATCGACGACCAACCCTCCGACCAGCCGTACACCCTCCAAATAGACGATGCCGCCGCTATGGACCTCTTCGGCCAAGCCCTCGATGCCCTCGACCATGTAGAGCAGCTCTCCCCCGACTACTATGGTCTCCAGTGCCAGAAAGGTATGATTCACGGCAACATGCACAACTACCCCCTTGCCGAACAGTGCTATCTCCAGGCCCTGCGCGACGATGACGAGGACTTCTCCGCTGCCTACTACCTCGGCATCACCTACCGCAATATGGGCGACGAAACCCTTGCCGAGAAGTATCTCGCTTTGGCCAATCAGCTCAACCCCGAGCCCTAACGCCAATATACAGACAAACATAATGTATAACATTTAATTCCAATCAATATTCCATTATGGAACAATCGTCATCCCTCTCCATTTTCGACGAACGCAAAGCTGAACGTCTCAATTCCGGCATCGCCGACCAAATCAGTGCCCGCACCTACAATGTCGTCATGTGCCTCGCCCTCCTTTGGGGCTTTCTGGTCAATGCCCTTATGGTCGAGTATTTGGCCATCCCCATTCTTCATGCCCTCTCTGGCGTCAAACCCCTTGTCATCTTCCTTGGCTATATAGTTCTCGCCTTTGCCGGCATTTTCATCAGCATCAAGTCCAACAACCCCTGGATTAGTTTCCTCGGCTACAACCTCTTGGTGGTGCCCATGGGCGTGATGCTCTGCTTCATCATTCCTGGTTTCCCCGCCGCCATTGTCACCAAGGCCATGCTTCTCACCGGCATCGTCACCGCCACTATGGTACTTCTCGGGCTTGTCCGTCCGCAGTTCTTCCTCGGGCTGGGTCGCACTCTTTTCATCGCCCTTATAGTGGGCATTCTGGCCGAGGTGGTCGCCACCTTCCTCTTCCACTACACAGGCACCGTGTTCGACTGGCTCTTCGTCGTCCTTTTCTCCGGCTATATCGGTTACGACATCGCCCGTTCCCAAGCCTATCCCAAAACCTACGACAACGCAGTCGACTGCGCTCTCGACATCTATCTCGACATCATCAACATCTTCATCCGCATCCTCGCTTTGCTCAGCCGCCGCAACTAATTGTATATCATTCTACACTTTATCCCAAATCGGTTATTAGGTTAGCTTGATAATAGTGAGGGAGTCTTCTATAAATCACCCCAGAGGGGTGAGATATGAATAACACCGTACAAGCAAAGTACGGTGTCGCGACCAAGAGGGAGCAACATCGTACATTGTGCAGTGCGGTGATTTCTGATGTATGCAGGATGCGTCCCGTCAGGGACGCGACACGAAAACAGATAAATCGAACTTGAAACAAACCTTCTTGATTACAATAGTCTGCCGAATGACCGATTGGGATTAACTACTTTTTTTCGCTATATCAAAAAAAATGTTTATATTTGCATTCATTAATATAGTGTTGATAATAATATAACATATTGATAATGAGACCTGACTTTTCAAAAGTAAACTTCCAATCCCAAGAGGATTGCCACCAATCCTTTGAACAATGGGAGAAAGACAATAACATTCAAAAGAACTGGAAGACCCCCGAGCAAATCGACGTCAAGCCGGTTTACGGCCATATTGACCTCGAAGGCATGGAGCATCTCAACTATGCCGCCGGTATTGTCCCCTTCCTCCGTGGCCCATACAGCACCATGTATGTCATGCGCCCTTGGACTATCCGCCAGTATGCAGGCTTCTCTACCGCTGAAGAGTCCAACGCCTTCTATCGCCGTAATATCGCCGCCGGTCAGAAAGGTCTTAGCTGCGCCTTCGACCTCGCAACCCACCGTGGTTACGACTCCGACCACGAGCGTGTGGTGGGCGATGTGGGTAAAGCCGGTGTGGCCGTCGACAGCATCCTCGACATGAAGATTCTTTTCGACCAGATCGACCTCGGCAAGATGTCCGTCTCCATGACCATGAACGGTGCCGTTCTCCCCATCCTTGCTTTCTATATTATCGCTGCCGAAGAGCAGGGTGTGCCGCAGGAACAACTCCAAGGCACCATCCAGAACGATATCCTCAAGGAGTTCATGGTGCGCAACACCTACATCTACCCCCCGTTGCCCTCCATGAAAATCATCGCCGATATCTTTGAGTACACCTCAAAGCACATGCCCAAGTTCAACAGCATCTCCATCTCCGGCTACCACATGCAGGAGGCTGGTGCCACTGCCGACATCGAACTTGCCTACACCCTTGCCGACGGCCTCGAATACCTCCGTGCAGGTATCAACGCCGGCATGAGTATCGACGATTTCGCACCCCGTCTCAGCTTCTTCTGGGGTGTGGGCATGAACCACTTTATGGAAATAGCCAAGATGCGTGCTGCACGTATGCTCTGGGCCAAGATTGTGAACCAGTTCAACCCCAAGAACCCCAAATCGCTCGCGCTCCGCACCCACAGCCAGACTTCCGGTTGGTCGCTCACCGAGCAGGACCCCTTCAACAATGTGGCCCGCACTTGTATCGAAGCCATGGGTGCCGCCCTAGGCCACACCCAGAGCCTCCACACCAACGCCCTCGACGAGGCCATCGCTCTGCCCACCGACTTCAGCGCACGTATCGCACGTAACACCCAGATCTATCTGCAGGAAGAAACCAATATCTGCCGCGTCGTCGACCCATGGGCTGGTAGCTATTATGTTGAAACCCTCACCCACGAACTCGCCCACCGCGCCTGGGCCCACATTCAGGAAGTGGAAAGCCTCGGCGGCATGGCCAAAGCCATCGAAAGCGGCATCCCCAAGATGCGCATCGAGGAAGCCAGCGCCCGCAAACAGAGCCGTATCGACAGCAATGTCGACACCATCGTGGGTATCAATAAATACCGTCTCGACCACGAAGACCCCATCGAGACCCTCGAAGTTGACAATACAGCCGTCCGCAAGGCTCAGATTGAACGTCTTGCCAAACTCCGCGCCGAACGCAACAGCGCCGAGGTAGAAGCCGCCTTGAACGCCCTCACCGAATGTGCCCAAACCGGCAAAGGCAACCTCCTCGAGCTCTCTATCGATGCCGCCCGCAAGCGCGCCTCTCTCGGCGAAATCAGCTACGCACTCGAAAAAGTCTTCGGCCGTTACAAAGCCAAAATCAATCTTATCAGCAACGTGTACAGCTCTCAAACCAAAGACAGCGAAAGCTTCAAGAAAGCTCAGGCCCTCACCGACGAATTCGCCAAACTCGAAGGCCGTCGCCCCCGCATCATGGTGGCCAAGATGGGTCAGGATGGTCACGACCGTGGAGCCAAGGTGGTAGCCACCGGCTATGCCGACCTCGGTTTCGATGTCGATATGGGTCCCCTGTTCCAAACCCCTGCCGAAGCAGCCAAACAAGCCGTCGAGAACGATGTCCATATCCTCGGTGTCAGTTCGCTCGCAGCAGGCCACAAGACCCTTGTGCCACAGGTAATCGAAGAACTCAAGAAACTCGGCCGCGAAGACATCATGGTCGTCGTGGGTGGTGTCATTCCCCCGCAGGACTACGACTTCCTCTTCCAAGCCGGCGCAGCCTGCGTCTTCGGTCCCGGCACCGTCATCAGCGAAAGCGCCATCAAGATGATGGAACTCTTGCTCGAAGCTCGCAAATAATCCCTGTTTGGATCTAACGGCTATCATCGCCAGCCGTGGATTATACTTTGTTTTCATAATAGTGTTTAGCCGCGTCGTTCCGACGCGGTTTTTTTTACCCCTTTACTGACCTTTCTTCCGGCAGACCTGTCGTCCTATTCCCCCTGTCCATACCGCCCTGAAAGACTCCTTTTCCCCCTTGCCAAACTTCCCCATCCAAATATTTTTTCTAAAATATGAGATTTTATTATGCTATATCAGAAAAAAGTTGTAATTTTGCAAACTCAATACGAACGCGAAAATGAAGCCGAACATCGATACTATTGTCCAGTTTAGTGGCTTGAAACCAGGTAGATACGTATATGATTATGCATTGGACAATAGCTTCTTCAAAACCTTCGAAAATGAGGAATTGAAGGATGGAAATGTCGATTTTGAGGTCCATTTGGAGCGGAAAGAGCGCATGTTGCTCTTCACTTTTAGCTTCCACGGCACAGTGAAAACAACTTGCGACCGCTGCCTGGGCGAGATGGAGATTCCGGTGGAGGGTGAAGACACACTTTGTGTGAAATTCAGCGACACCGAAACCAGCGACGATGAAAATGTCGCCATCCTGCCCGAAAGCGCCTTTCAAATAGACCTGGCCCAATGGATGTACGAGTATGTGGCAGTCCGTTTGCCCATGCAACACGTCCATCCCGAGGGTGAGTGCGACCCCGAGATGCTCAAGTTCATCTCTGACGAATCCGGTGAGGGTGACCCTGATGACGAGAACCAGCCGTCCACTGGTGAGATTGACCCCCGTTGGGAAGCACTCAAACAATTGTTGTGATAATAAACAAAATAAAAATAATAAATTATGCCACATCCAAAACACAGATTCTCGCAGACTCGCACAGCGAAGCGCAGAACACACGACAGTTTGGAGAAAGCCCAGCTCACTACGTGCAGCAATTGCGGCGCTCCTGTAATGTATCACCACGTTTGCCCCGAATGCGGTTACTACCGTGGTAAGTTAGCCATCGAAAAGAACACCGAGGCATAAACCTCGCCTTTTCCAAGGCAAACAAATCATAAGGGGTTTGGCATCCGCCAAACCCCTTATGTTATCTATCCCCCCAATCATCAGTCCATCTGCAAACGCCCTTGTCAAATCGTAGAAGACTCTGCTCTATGGGCAAGAGCATATCACTGAACAGTGGCAGTCTGTCATACGGAGGTGGAAATCCTGTATTCTCGCATGTGCAGACCGTCGGCAGCGACGATATGGTAGATAAGAATCCCCGACAGCGACTACTACTTGCAATATTCCATACGCGACAAATACCCCAAGGAGAAAGAGACCCACCGCATCCAGATAGGCTTCACCATTGCCGCTCTATAAAAACCTAGTTTGCATCGGCCATTAGGTCTTTGCGACCGATAAGGCTGAAGATGGTAATGTCGTTGTCCTCATTGAGGATGCGCAAGGTACGGAGAATCTCATTGATGGTAGAGCCACTGGTTGCCACATCATCTATCACGAGAACATTCTGCTGTCGGATGGTGGCACAGAGTTGCTCGTCCTCCTTGCTGGCATATTTGAGGAATTGCATCATATAGGGACGGAATCGGCTTTTCTTCACGTCTTTGGCAATAGTGAAGTAGTCTTTTTTATGGATGAGGTCAATCATCTCATTGATAGACTGCTTAGCCGCCTCCTTCTGAACTGCCGAATAGCGAGGACGACCGTTTTCTAAGACATCGTCTAGATATTGCTGCTCGTAAGCATCCATGTCGAAAGAGATGTTCAGCGGTAGGTTCTTCACCAGCTCCATTTTGCGTAGCGTTGGTTGTGCAAAGCGGTATATATAGCGGAGCATATACTCGTTCACCTTGCTGGACGACTCGGGCATCACCACAAGGTTGTAGTCGTATAGGTTTATCTTGTGGCTGAGGTTGTCCACGGCCTTTTTGATAAACATAGCAAGGTCAGGATTTTCCTGTATGGAACCAGAAAACTTGACATGCTTGATGAATGCACTGCGCACTGTTCCATCAACCTGGTCTGCAAACTCATAACCATAGTAGAAGCACTTGCCAAACGCTTCCACTTGATAACCAGTGCCTGTAAGGCTGACTATACCCTCATTGCCATCATGTTCAAAGTCGAACACAAATCGTTGCAAAATGCTGTCGTACGTAATGCCCATTTACCATCTATAATTTTTGCAAAAATACGCCTTTTCTTTGAATTGATAGAAAAAATGTTTGCTATTCTAATAATAATCCATAGCCGAAACGCGACGACTTAATAAGAAGAAAGCCCTGACCAGCGTGGTCGGGGCTTTTTACATTACATCACATTGCTGCTCATCACCATGGCGAGTGCTTCGTTAATGCTCTCCACTCCCAGCTTGCGGAAGAGTTTCTTGCGGTGGTATTTCATCGTGTCGGCTGTACGGAAAAGGCGGGAGGCAATCTCCTCGGTGGTGTAGCCTTGCGCCGACATCATCAGCAATTGCTGTTCTGTTTCGGTAAGGACGATAGGAGTGCTGTCGTGCCATTTCCCATCAACCAATGAGTACTCTCGCACATCACGGTTGCCTACAATGCCATTTTCTCTTTCCGTCACGCGCCACATCCTCACATTGCCGAAATGCTTGCGTGGCGAAAGCGAGAAGGAGGCGAGGGCAAGCCATAGCTGTCCCTTAGAGTTGAGCACCAGCGGCGTAAGGCGGTGGTTGACCATACGGCTGCGGCCATTTTGAATAAAGTGGAAGTCGTAACTGATGACAAACTCCATCTTGTTTGCCAAGTCTATCCGCGAGAACTCCTCAAAACCCGCACGGTTTATCTCGAGCAGCATGGCCTGTTCCTCTTTTGGCACATACTCGAGGTAGAGTGAATAACCCATATCCTTCAGCCCCACAGGTGCCAGCATCGGGTTCTCCGAAGAGTAAAGAAAGTTGCGCTTGTGGTAATCAATAATGTAGATGCTGTTGGTTGTTGTACGTGCTGCGGCAGCCACGGCCTCAATCTTAGGCTGCACCCGCTCGTAATCCTCCTCGGAGATGCCGTCCACACGGTTTTTGTCTATAAAGAAGTCGTCAATCTGAGGCATGATTCAGTCAAGGCATTTGATGATTTGGTCAACATACCGATCAGAGACGGAGGCGTACTCTGACTTATCGTATAGCGTGACAAGATAAACCAATACGGCCGCTTCGGTCTCTACTACATTGAAAGTAATAACGCGGAATCCACCACTTTTTCCTTTGTTCTTGGAACTGACTTTAAGCCTTATTTTACGCTTGCCACCTCCTAAGTCTGTCCCAATAAATGGGTTTGTAAGCAATAACTGTTGCAGTTCCTCAAGGTCATCAATCAGCGTCTTGTGCTTCTTCAATAGACGCTTGGCTTGACGGACAAACTCATCGGAAGGAATAATTCTGACACTCAACATGGTCAAGATTCCCTCATTTCATCAATCAAATCCTGTAGTGAGCAACCATTGCTACCGTCAGTCTGCATGGACTTCACTTGCTGCCAGCCACGCTCGATGCTCGCTTTCAGCAGCAGCTGCTCGGCCAATTCAATGTCTTCTGCCAGTAGCCTTTCAGTTAAAGCGCGGCGCGTGCTTTTAGACTGCCCTTCTATCAGTGACCAAAGTGCATCGGTAACAGATACTTTACCAGATTTATTAATGTTTGGAGTTGGGACTGTTTCCATTATTATTCTTTTTGAAGGATTAACGCCAGCGAGCCATTTTTATTGTGTCGTCGCTCGTCTTTCTTGTGTTTTTTGCCCTACCCTTTCGGGTAGTTTTTCATCAGGCATATTCTTTTCACCCTTTCGTGTAGGGGTTGATTGTAAAGGTGTTAGTACTTTTGCAACGCCAATTCGGAAATACCGTCTTCCTGTAAAGCTGTAGTATTTAGCCGACTTGGGCGATTATACGATAAATCAAAACAAGATATACAATGACGAAAAGAACTTTTCTGATGATTCTTCTGATGGCATGTGCCATCGGTGGGGCAAAAGCCCAACAACTGACTACCAAAGGGACACTGCAAGATGCCACTTCGGGCGAGACTCTGCCCTTCACCAACTGCGTGCTGCTGCGACAACAGGACAGCACCTTTGTTCAAGGAACCACCACCGATGCCTCGGGCCTATTCCGTTTCAGCCCTGTGGACACGGGCAGCTATCTGCTGCGTATCTCTGCCATTGGCTATGAACCCTATTGGCAGCAAATAAGCCTGCCACCCGACACGGCATTGGGCGCAATCAGCCTATTCCATAGCGCCACTAACTTGCAGGCAGTGAGCGTCACCGCCCAGCGTCCTCTTTACAGTGCCGATGGCGAAAAGACATTCTACCACGTGGAGGACGACCCCAGCGTGCAGGCTGGCACCGCTAGCGACGCCCTCCAGAACACCCCGGGCGTGGAAGTGGATGCCGAGGGCAACATCACCTACCGTGGCAAGACCGCCGTGGAAGTTTGGATTAACAACCGCCCGTCGAATATGGACGTCGAGGCACTGAAGCAATATATCAAGACGCTCCCCGCCTCCAGCATCAAGCGCATCGAGGTGCTGAGCAACCCATCGGCACGCTACGGCACCAGTGGCAGCATTATCAATATTGTCACCGATGGCCGCAATCCCCTCAACCAGCTACTTTCCGTTGGCTTCAAAGCCAGTACCGGCCCCCGTTTCTCGCCGTGGGTGAGCTATGTTTACAACAACGACAAGCTGAGCCTCAACCTCTATGGCAGCGCCTATTTCAATGACTTCAAGGTTGCTACGGAGCAGCACTCGCGACTGCTGACCGACGACAGCCTGCTTTCCTCAACAAATGACTACACCGGCAACGAGTTGCAGCGGTCGAGAAACTATAACATCGGCGGCAAACTTGACTATCATTTCGACGACCGCAACACCTTCTCTGCTTGGGCGTGGTTCTATCCCTCGTTCTTCAATATGGATGTGGACTTTGACGTGAGCCGAATAGAGTACATAAGCCATCCTGGCGATTACAGCTACCGCTCCGATGTGGATACCCGTATGCATTATTTCAGCGGCAACTTGGGTGCCTACTATCAGCACAAATTCGACACCGCAGGGCGCGAGATTGAGTTCAACTGGAACGGCGGCTTTACAAGCGGGCTCAACGACCGCATCCGGCAACGTCAATATGTCAACTTCCCAGCATTGGACTTCACTCGTCATAGCAATCTTGACCAGTGGGGAAGTAGAAACGACCTTTACGTCGACTACACTCACCCCTATAGCAAGAACGGCAAGATTGAGGCTGGAGCGGAATTTCATTATAAGCCGCAGAACAGAACCCATCACCTCGACACGCTTGCTAATGGCATCTACCAGCGCGATTCCCTGCGCAGCTACATCTTTAACGACCGCGAGACCGACCTGACTTTCTACCTCACCGTGCAGCAGAAGATTGGTCGGCTGACTCTCAAAGGTGGCTTGCGTGGCGAGAACCAGTGGCTGCAACGCAAGCACAACATCGCATCGTGCGACTTCGACAAGTACTATTTCGGCCTTGTCCCATCCATCCACGCCAGCTACTCCACCGAGAAGAACCACAACTTCACCCTGAGTTACACACGCCGTTTCGACACACCCGACATTGCAAAACTCAGCCCATTCATCATCTACGCCGACGACAGCTATACCGTTGGCAACCCCGACCTGCGTATGGCCTACACCCACAAGGCCGAGGCGGGTTGGACTCACTACACCGATTGGGGTTCCATCGGTGTGGATGGCTACCTCAACCTCAGTACCGACAATTTTGCCCAAGTTTCCGATGTGGCTTACAGCCCCTTCTTTGGCCGCGTAGTGCAGATGGACACATCTGTCAACCTGGGGAGTGTACGTATGAGCGGAGCCGAACTGAATCTGACTTGGCGACCAATCAAGAATACGAATATTCGCCTATATGCCGGTGGAATCAATGGCTGGTATCGTATGCAAGTGCGCCCAGGCGAATGGGTTGAGGACGAGGTATGGTCCTACAGAGTACGCCTCAACGCACGTACCAAATTGTGGGGCAAGGTGGACGTATTTGTCAACAGCCAGTTTGTAGGCCATCAAATCGAGTTCCTCAGTCGCAGCGAGCCATTCTTCAATGTCGACTTCGGCATCAGCACCGACCTCTTCGACCGCCACCTCTCGCTCTACTTCCAGGTCAACGACCTTTTCAAGTCATACAATTCGCACACCGTCTCCACCAACCCCTACTACGCCGAAGACTACCGCTGGAGCTACAACAGCCGCTTCGTCAGCCTCGGCCTCACCTGGCGCATCGGCAAGATGGATCTCGAAAGCAAAGGCCGCCAAGGTGCCGCATACTGATATTGCCAATGGCCAACACCAAACGACCACTTAGATTTCATCTATATCCACTCACCGCTACGGCAAACGTTCAACACGTTTGCCGTGGCCTATTAATTCGGTCACAGCAAGGAGAGTGCAGGCAAACGCTTTGCCTATGAAATCCATTCCGACAAATCCCTCAAGGTCACCCAGAAAGCCACAGACCACTCCCGCCCCAGCAAATATCCTCTCATCAATAGACCCAAGCCAAATACAGTTTCCCCTCAGCTTCGTTATCTATTCAGCTCTTCGTAAGCTCATAATAAACTTTTCTTCACCCTGCTACTTAAAAAGGATTTATTAAGGGGTTGCTTAGTGGTTGAGGGTGAGGGGAGTAGCAGGGAAATGAGAGGCTGTGGCGAAGGGGAGGGGGTGGGATAAGGTGGGGGATGGGGGGATTAGTCGTCGAAAAGGTTGTCGTTGATTTCGTGGGCTATCCGGTTGCTGGACATGAAGTCGTAAATGGTCCAGACATGGCCGAAGAGGCCGACGGTGACTTCATCGTCGTTATGGTAGCCGATACTCAAAACGAGCATGTTGACAACGGTCTCTACTCTGAGGCTGTTGGCAATCTCGTCCACAATCATTGTGCCGCCGAGTTTGGAGCTTGCCACAGTGTTGGCGATGGACCATTCGAGGTTGGAAAGGTCGTCATCGTCATCATCGTCGTCGTCGAAAAAGGCGTTAGTCCCGTTCAGTTTGTTTACCCTCATGGCTTGTAGAAGTGCGGGATAGATTTTCTGTTCGGATGATTTCAGTACGGCCTGGTTGTGGTCGAAGGGGTTAGAGGGGTTGGTGGCAGCCATGACAACGATGAGAAGGATCAGTGCTACGAGCCACCAGCGACGGGCTAACCATGATTTTCTGTGGGATGTGTATTGATTCATGTTGTTGTTATTTTGTGGTGTGTATTTTTGATTTGATATAGGTGATAGAATTGATAGAGGGAGGGTAGGAGGGGCAGAAGGGTTCTTGTAATATTGTTTATTTGAGTTCTTTCACGTTGCAAAGATACAACTATTTTTTGAATTGTACGCTTTGCATTGCTTTTTTTTAATGCAGCTACTCTGTTCTTCATGTAAGGAAGCGGCTAGTTGGGTGTTTTGTGGTTTTTCTTCTGTTTTGTTTGGTATTTATTTGTGAGTCAAACTATTAAATGGTTTATCAAGGTTCTTTGCTGCTAACTATACCTTTGCTCTTCATCTTTAGTCCATCTATAGAGTACGACATTGACATGGTCTCAAGAAGGGTGTCTTAAAAGTCCCCAAAGGGGACGACGGAACACAGGCAGGGGTGCAAACCCCTGTACAAATGTTAATGATTAAACAGAACCCCGAATGGGTGACACACCGTCTGTTGCAGATTATCTGTCGCCCTTTCAGGGCTTTGTTTTATCGCCCAAAAGTACGGGGGCTTGCGCCCCCGCCTATTATCTTTCAGTCCTTTGGACTTTTGACACATCCTAAAAAAGAACAGTCACACCTTTGGCCTTTTATCTATCTGTCAAACTATAGTTTATTATCTATGCAACTCGCAGACTTTATAGATGTTATTTTCAAGAAAAGAAACCACCATAAAGCCGTCTTCTGAAATAACACCATCATAATTGGTCTTAAGATATTCTAAATCCGCAAAAGAGATTGCATCAATAAATCCAGTATTTGCGGCTTCTTCTGGTTCCTCTTTAAGTGTAATAAGCGAGTTATTGCCCTTCCTCAAATAGCCATCTTTAGTAATAAAAGGTTTTTCTAATCTTACAAAAACCACATCGGTTGTATTGCCAAATTCACTACTGTAACCCAAATCATTTGAATAGAAAACTAACCCTCTATCATAATGACCATTATCATCATAATAAGAATGGAATAGTAACATGGGTTTATTTTTTAAATCAACAACCTTACTACCATTAAACCATTCTACAAAGTTTGAATCATTTAATGTGTTGGTGACTTGCTCACTTATATCTAATTTATTATCAATAGACATAGGCAAATTCTTAGTATGCTAATAGCCTATTAGCAGTATACCTTTCAGCGGTAACTGTAGACGGTTGGAAATATATAGTGTTTCAAGAAAGTTATAGCATATCTCAAAGTCTGCATGCGTCCTATATGAATTTCGAACAGCAAGAACTAGATATTCTACCTCAAACATCATACAAGCTTCGAAAATATCCTTCAAAAACTGGTTATTCTCCGTTGCTCGTCCAGCTTCAACTTCAATAACAATCCTCCCATCCGAACTCAAAGCGTCAGCGTTAAATGCCTTATCTATTCGATTGTCTTTCCCAAATAAAACTGGGACATTTATTTTGTCACTTGAACGTTTACTTATTTCAACCTTATAACCATTACTTTCCAAATAAGGTCGTAAGATGGACAAAACCGCATTTGACTCTAAATAATTAGATTGTGAGCTTATCTCTGATTCTACAGATTTAAACGCATCTATTACATCTTGAATTTCTCTCGTGACACCTCTAGAACGAGGAAAAAATTGATAATTAATCATACTTTCTTGTTGAGGAAAATAAATAATATTCACTTCTATTTTGCAAAAATACGATTTTTCCGCGGCTTAGCAACAATTATTTATTAACAGCTATTGAGTATGTTTTGAAACTTTTTGGTGCGAGTTGTTTACTATAGTGTCTAATACTGAGATAGGTTGCCACTTTTTCACAAAGAGGTGTCTCTACGAGACGCAGTTCTCTGATGCTTGAGTATTACGGAATTAGGACTCTTACCGAAAGTTCAATGTGCTTTCTCTCAGTGTTATTAATAGTCTCACCTCTACAAGGTGATTTATAGAAGTCCCTTTATGTAATATCAGAGTGAAGGTAGGTGAGGGGAATAATGACGGGATTGCCGGATTTGGGAGTGAAAAATGGAGAAAAGTGAGTTAAAGTGTGGTGTTTTGTGCCGGAAATGAAGGGTGTGTAGAAGCGAATAGGTGTAGATATGGGAGGGGAAATGACTATAGGAGGGATTATGTTACGGTTGAGGAGGGTTGGGGCGAGGGTCTTGAATGATGGTGCTATTTTTGCACCGTCGATTCGGGAGAGACAATTGCCCGGAGCGGCTCCTGGACCACTAACAAACCCGACTAAGGACCGGGCGGGACAGGATGAGTATAATATTATGGCTATTTTGTCAGGAATCAACACTCGCATGAGTGGAAAGGTTGGCGACTGGAAGTACTCACAGCGTGACGGCATGACCGTGGTGAGCCAGATGGCCGCAAAGAAGTCGACCAGCAAGGGTTCGTATGCGCAGATGAGCCGCAGGGTGCAATGGGCAAATCTGGTGAACCTGTATCAGGCTTTTGCCGGCTATCTGCATCCGAGTTTCGAGAACCGCGAACGCTGTGTGTCCGACTACCAGATGTTTGTCGGAGTAAATGTTGGCAACCCCGAGGTCTATCTGACCAAGGAGGAGGCACGACAGGGTGGTTGTGTTGTGGCAGGCTATCAGGTGACTTGCGGCTCGCTGCCGAGCATTGCGGCAGAGTTGGGAGAAGGTGGCATTTGTAAGACCAGTGTACAATTGGGTGACCTGGTTATCGGCAACAACACCACCGTCAAGGAGTTCTCAACAGCCGTGCTTGCCAACAACGAGGACTTCCTCAACGGCGACAAGATTACGGTGTTTGTGGCACACCAGATTCTGGATGCGGTGACCTCGATACCCCGTGTGGTGATTAAGGCTACCGATTTGGTGCTGGACCGCGAAGACGAGGTGACTTTGCTGCGCGACACGGCTCAGGCTGTCGGGTTCAGCTCGGTGGACGGATGTCTGGCCTCTTCGGGGATGGTGGATGGTGCCATTGTGTGGATTCATAGCCGCCGTGAGGCTGGTATGACCAAGGTGTCTTCACAACGCTTTTTGGTGAGTAATGGCATTTTGGCTCAGTACCAGACCCAGACCAAGAAGGAGGAGGCAATCCTCTCGTATGGCGGAACAATCAAGGAGTTGTACCTTACCCCGACGAGCAATGACGTTGAGGTTGCCCATGTCAACCCTTAAGGTTGGTGCATGACGGATGGCTCCCGGATGCCGGGTAGTTCATGAAATGCAAAAACTGAAAGCAGCCCCGTGCCATAGAAATGTGGTGCGGGGCTGCAGTTTTTATTAGAAGTCCGCTTAATCAATAAGCTCGGCGTAGAGGTCGTTTTCGAGGGCTTGAGTGATGTGAACTTGATAGAACTCGCCGATAAGGAGACGGTGGTTGTCGGGGATGAGGACTTCGTCGTCGATTTCGGGGCTGTCGTATTCGGTGCGTCCGATATAGTATTCGCCTTCATGGCGGTCGATGAGCACACGGTAGTTGTTGTCCACGCGGGCTTCGTTTTTTTCGAGAGAGATTTGTTCCTGGATGGCCATGAGTTCGCTGACACGGCGTTCTTTTTCCTCTTGCGGGATGTCGTCGGCCAGACTGTCGGCGGGAGTGCCCTCTTCGGCCGAATAGGCGAAACAGCCCATGCGGTCGAACCGAGCCTGTTGGACAAATTCTTTCAGTTCGTTGAACTCTTCAATAGACTCGCCAGGGTAGCCCACAATAAGGGTGGTGCGGATGGCTGCATCGGGGAGGAGAGAGCGGAACTGGCTGAGCAATTGGAGGGTTCCTTCGCGGTCGATGCCGCGTTGCATGGAGGAGAGGATGCGGCTGTTGATGTGTTGCAGGGGGATGTCGATATAGTTGCAGATGTTGTCGTAGCGCTGCATTACCTGGATGGCGTCGATGGGGAAAGAGGAGGGGTAGGTGTAGTGGAGGCGAATCCACTGGGCACCGGATTCGGTGGCGAGCCGTTCGAGCAGTTGGCCGAGGGCGCGGTGGCCGTAGAGGTCGAGACCATAGTAGGTGGTGTCCTGTGATATGACAATCAGCTCCTTGACACCTTGGCTGACGAGATGGCGTGCTTCGTCCACCAATTGGTCGATGGGACGGGAGACATGATGGCCGCGGATGTGGGGGATGGCGCAATAGGAGCAGCTGCGGTTGCACCCTTCGGCTATTTTGAGATAGGCATAGTGGGAAGGGGTGCTGATGCAGCGGGGTACGCTTATGGGATGGTGTGGGAGGTGGTTTGAGAGGATGTCGGCACAGGGGATGGTGGCTTTGGGGTCGGGCACTCCGTGCCACTCGTCTACTTCGGGCAGAAGGTCGGGCAGCTCGTCGCCGTTGCGTTGGGCCAGACAGCCCATTACAACCAGACGGCGCTGTCGACCATCGCGGGCATGGCGGCGGTTGAAGAACTTTTTGAATTCTATCTGCTCGAGAATGGTGTTGACGGACTCTTCTTTGGCGTCACCGATGAAGCCGCAGGTATTAATGATGACCATATCGGCATCGTTTTGCTGGCGGTCGAAAAAGACTTGGTGTCCGGCGTTGCGCAGTAGGCCGGCCATATTCTCAGAGTCGACGGTGTTCTTGCTGCAGCCGAGGGTGATAATGTTGACTTTCATGTATCAAGATGTTGTTAATGGATGGGGGGAGTCCATTAAAGTGGAATCCGTTTGTGTGGAAATGGGGATTGGATTAATCGAAGAGGCTTGCTACAAACTCGTCGGCATTGAATACTTGGAGGTCGGTCATCTTCTCGCCCAAGCCGATATAGCGGACGGGAATCTTGAATTGGTCGCTTATGCCGATGATGACTCCGCCTTTGGCAGTGCCGTCGAGTTTGGTGAGGGCGAGGGCGTTTACATCGGTGGCGGAGGTGAACTGTTTGGCCTGTTCGATTGCATTCTGGCCGGTGCTGGCGTCGAGGACAAGGAGTATCTCGTGAGGAGCATCGGGGAGGAGTTTCTGCATCACTTTCTTGATTTTGCCCAGTTCGTTCATCAGGCCTACCTTATTGTGGAGACGTCCGGCGGTGTCGATGAGAACAACATCCATATCCTTGGAGATGGCGGATTGGAGGGTGTCGTAGGCCACGGAGGCGGGGTCGGCGTTCATGCCTTGTTGCACAATGGGCACATCCACGCGGTCGGCCCAGAGTTGCAGCTGTTCGACGGCGGCTGCACGGAAGGTGTCGGCAGCACCGAGCATAACTTTCTTGCCTGCGAGTTTGTATTGATAGGCAAGTTTGGCGATAGTGGTGGTTTTGCCCACACCGTTGACTCCAACCACGAGAACCACATAGGGTTTGTGTGGCAGAGGGGAGTCGAAATCTTCGGGGAAAAGGCCGTCGTGTTTGCGGAGCAGGGTGGCGATTTCGGCCCGGAGGATAGAGTTGAGCTCGCTGGTGCTTATGTATTTGTCGCGTTTGATGCGTTCTTGCAGTTTGTCGATGATTTTGAGAGTGGTTTCGACCCCTACGTCGGAGGTAATCAGGCTCTCTTCGATATTGTCGAGAACAGTGTCGTCGACGGTGGATTTGCCGAGAATGGAACGGGAAATCTTGGCGAACAGGCTTTCTTTGGTTTTATTGAGACCGGAGTCGAGGGACTCCTTTTTCTCTTTTCTACTAAACAGACTCATGGCGATGTGTGTTTAAATGGTGAAACGATGAACATAGAAGATGGGAGAGTTTACTTGATGCCGAGTTTGGCATTCATAGAGGGGCGTATATCCTTGTCGAAGATTTGGTGGTATTTGTCGAAGGGATACCGTTTGTTATCGCCAGAGGCAAAATACCAAAGCATGACGATGAGGTCGTTGGCACTTTGGTAACCTTGTATGATGGTGAGTTTGGACTGGTCGGAGTTGAAGATGCAGAAAGAGGGGAATCCCATTTGAGTGCCGAGGACGGCTTTGGCAAAGCTGTGGGTGGAGCGGCGACCTCCCGGGGCGACCTCGAGATTGTTGTATTTGGTGCCGTGCCAGGAGAATTCGGAGTTGCCCTCTGCATCGAATTTGACTGGGATGTAGTAGGTGTTGAGGATTTTGGCCACTACGGGGTTGGTGAATGTTTCGCGGTCCATCTTCTTGCACCAGCCACACCAAGAGGTGTAGAAATCGACGAAGTAAAGCTTGGTGTTGCTTTTGCTATCGGTTTTGGCGGCTTGTTCGATGGTTTTCCATTCGATATTCTGAGCCTGCATGGTGCCGGAAAAAAGAGCAGCCAGCAGAAGGGGAAAAAGTATTTTTTTTGTCATATTCTATTGTTGATGTTTGTTAATATTGTTGTTGGATATATTGGATAAAAATGTGTTCGGGGTAAAGAAGTGTAGGGGGCTACCAGTCGTATTGCCAGTCGGAGTCGAGTTCGTCGCTTTTGGGGTCGTAGACCTCCTCGCGTTCCTCACGGTCGCGGATGCGGAACAGACGTCCCAACCAGTCGTCCTGCTTGGATTTAATGCGAGTGGTGGAGGATTTGTCTTCCTCGATGATGCGAGAGATTTGTTTTACGTAGTTTTCGACATAGTTTTTGGGATGATTCTCGTCGTAGTGAATAAGAGCACCGGAGTAGTAGTGTCGGATGATGCTGTCGTAGCTGATGCCGAGGTTGACCATACGGATGGTGCCCTCTTGACTGAGGCCAACACCGTGGCCGAAACCGTGACCGGAAAGGGTGATGCGGTGGGAAGCGCTGTCGTAGAGGACAGAGAAGAAGGTGGAACGCAACTGGAAGTCGGTGCGGATGCGAGTGAGGGGGATGCCGCAGATGCGTTTCTTGCGGGTGGATTGGCTAAAAGAGAGCAATTCGTTGCGGATGCTATCGTTCTTGGTGTCGATTTTGTGTTTTGAAGAGAAATAGTTGAGCCATTTGTCTTCCGTAAGTACTTTGACCCATTCGCTTTGTTTCATGTGATAGGAGAAAGTGTCGGGAACCGAACGGAGATAGGGAACAGCGGAACGCCAAACATCTTCGGAGTTGGCGGTTTCGCCACCGCTGTTGGCATGGAACGGGGTTTCGATGAGTTGTCCGTTTTCGTCGACAATGGTCATACCGCTGCTTTGCATGGTGCCAAGCATAATGTCGGGGCGCACACAGCGGTTGAGATAGGCTTGGCAGTGGACTTGGTCGCAAAAATTATAGCCTTCGGAGGCATGTTTGCGGATGTTTTTCAGCGCCCAGGTGCGGGAAATGATGGCTTGGACACGGAAGATGTCTGATTTGTCGCCATAGATTTCGGATTGAACCACTCCGGCGATGTAGGTTTCGAATTCCACATCGTTGATGAGTAAAAGCTTGCCGTTGCGGTTGACGGAGACTAAGAGGTTGCCTTCGTAGGTGCGGTGTTTCAGTTTGCGAGGGTTGAGGCAGAGGATGCAGGCGGTGTCGTTGGCGATGAAAGAGATATTTGAGTGTGTGCCATAGTCGTAGCCGTCGATAGTGACGTGAACTTTACCGGCGGTGGGGGTAAGTTCAACGGACCTGCCGGCTCCCATTTCGGCTTCGATAATGGAAGTGTCGTTGGAATAGAGGTTGTAGGTGCCGAGATCGAAAGAGATATTGATTTGGTCGATGCTGTTGTTGGAAAAGAGGCGTACCTTGACTCTGTCGGCGTGGGCACCGAAAGCAATGGAGATGAGACAGATTATGAGCAAAAGGCGTTTCAAGGTGCGGGTTAATTGTGTTGGATTGGGCTTTGTTTGATGGTGGAGATAATGGCATCGGCGGTGTGGTCTGAGGCACCGGCGTTGCCCAATATGGAATAGAGTTGCGAGTAGCCTTGGGCAATACGTTGACGGTTGTCCGCATTGACGGTGATGAGGGCAAACTCGTGATTGAGACGGTCGAAGTTAAGATCCTGCTGAATGAGTTCGGTGACCAGTGGGGCATCGAGAATGAGGTTGACCAGTGAGATGTATTTGATGCGGCTGCTTACAAGTTGTCGGGCTATGGCCACAGAGATGGGGTTGGCTTTGTAGCATACTACCTGCGGCACGTTGAACAGGGCGGTTTCGAGGGTGGCGGTGCCGGAACAGACAAGCGCGGCGTAGGAACAGGAAAGCAGGGTATAGGTTTGGTCGTAGACAACGGATACATTTGAGTGGGAGGCGATGAACGGTTGGTAGTATTTCTCGCCAAGCAGGGACATGCCTGCCACAACGAAATCGTATTCGGGATGGGCGTCAGCAATGCGGAGCATGAGTGGGAAAACCCGTTTCAGCTCCTGTTTACGGCTACCGGGAAGAACGGCAATAATGGGGCGCGAGTGGGTACCGATAGGGTTGTTTTCTGAGGCCTGCTGTCGGTATTGACTAACAGCATCGAGAAGAGGATGGCCCACGTAAACGGCCTGGGGAAAATGATTGTGGGCGTAGAAGTCCTGTTCGAACGGCAGGATATAGCAGAGGCAGTCGAGGTCGCGGCGCATGGTTTTGATGCGCCCTTTCTTCCAGGCCCAGAGTTGAGGGGAGATATAGTGGATGTTTTTGAAGCCGTGTTTGTGGGTAAACTTTGCAATGCGGAGATTAAAACCGGGGTAGTCGATGAAGACAATGGCGTCGGGACGATACTGGAGGATGTCCTGTTTGCATAGACGGATGTTGCCCAAGACAGTGCGTAGATGGAGCATCACTTCGACAAAGCCCATAATAGCTAGGTCCCTGATATGGCGTACCGGCTCACCAGCCACTTCCCGCATGGAATCACCACCCCAGAAACGGAATTGGGCATCGGGGTCTTTGCGCAGGAGGGCACGCATGAGGTTGGCTCCATGAAGGTCGCCAGAGGCTTCGCCAGCTATGATGTAGTATCTCATAATTTGCAGATTACAGGTATGTCGTTAGTAGAGTTGCAGGAGTGGGTTGAATCCAGGCAACAATGATGGGGTCAGAAGGTGACGTGCTTGTATTTAATCAAGAACCACATGAATATCACGATTGTGATGAAAAAGGTGGTGATTGTGGCATGGAGGGTGGCAGGATAGGCTTTCTCCTTGGCATAGTAGCGTAGAAGCAGAACGGGAGGGACAAAGGCAATGACAAACCATCGCACGTGGTCGGCAAGGGGAGTGCCGGTGGCGAGAAGAACTATCCAGAGAAGTCCGGCGCAGAGCAATTCGGACACCAGGGTGGCGATTGCGCCCACCTGATAGCTGTCAGTATTGAGCAATTTCTTCATGATTCGAGGTGTTTGAGAATGTTGATTGCGGAGTGGTTGGTGAAGTCAGGGCTTACGGGTACGACAGAGATGTAACCGTTGGCCAAAGCGTATTCGTCGGAGTCCTCGCCGGGGTTATCGCAAACAAACTTACCCGTCATCCACCAGTAGGGGCGGCCGATGGGGTCGATTCGTTTTTCGAGACTGTCGACCCAGGAGGCACGAGCCTGTCGGCAGACACGGATGCCTTTGATTTGAGAGGCATCGAGGCGGGGGATATTGACATTGAGTGCGGTGTAGTCGGGCAGTGGATGATGCAGAACGGAGTCGATGATGTGGCGGATGAATGATGATGCTGCTTCGAAATCGGCCTCGGGGCTGTGGTTGAGTAGGGAGAACCCGATGGATTGGCAGCCATCGAGGCAGGCTTCGAGCACTGCGCCCATAGTGCCGCTATAGGCAATGTTGATAGAAGCGTTGCTGCCATAGTTTATGCCCGAGAGAACGAGGTCGGGGGGTCGTGGGCAGAAATACTCGATGCCCATTTTGACACAGTCGGCGGGAGTGCCGTCGCAGTAGTGATATTCGATACCGGAGGGTCCTTTGGTAGAGTGCACGCGCATGGGGCGGGTGCATGTGATAGAGGTACTAAGCCCCGAAGAATTGTGCTCAGGAGCCATCACGACCACTTCGCCCAGCTCGCTGGCAATGGCAACCAGTTGGTGCAGTCCGCGCGATTGGTATCCGTCGTCGTTGGTGATGAGTATGAGGGGGGGCATAGTCTTTATTGTATATTAATCCTTTTTAGCAGCAATGGCGATGTGGGAGGAAGGATTGGCAGTTCCGATAAAGTAGGAAGCCGGCTGGAGGATGTTGTCGAAGACATAGTATTGGATGAGGACGCTATCCTTGTTGTCGATAATGGCGTAGAGGCGGTTGAGGTCGAACATCTGGTAGAGGCCGGTGTCGGGCATAGCGAGAGTGTCATCGGGATTGATGTATTTGAGGTAGGTCTTCACTTCACGAGTGACGCCGTCTGTGTTGGTGATACGGAGAATGGTGCGCGGAGAGGAGTTGAAGGAGGTGTCCATATTGCTGTTGGGCACAAGCGCGGCAAACTCGTCGAAGTTGAGATTGGCGAAGCAGGAGAGCATCTGAGCCACGCGAGCAGTGTCGAAAGTGTTTACAATAGTATGGTTTTGGGTGAGTTCGAAGATAAATCCATCACCCTGACGGCGAACGGCGAACGACTCTTCGGGGGTAGAGGGGATGTCCAGTTCAACACTTTGGAGGTGATGGATATCCCAATGGACGATGTTGTGGCTGCGCCAGGCATAGGGGTCGGTGTTGAAGCGAGGGGTGAGGTAGCCGCGGAAGCCAGGTATGTGGATGATGTAGGGCACTTTGTCGCCTTTGCGGAACATGTGGCAGGCCATCATGTCCTGGGTTTCGTGTCCGACATAATAGGTGACGGTTAGTTTCTCATGCGGGAAGAGGCGGAATTTGCCGTTGAACCAGTTGATGAAGTAGCGCCGTTGATACACTTCGACTTTGATTGCGCGAGCTGAGAGTAATTTGATAGTTTGAGGTACAGCATTCTTGTTTACCTGCTGCCGAATGCGCATGTCGTGAAGGGTTTCGAGAAGGAGGTCGACCATGTGTTGGTTGGCGGGGAAAGAGCCGTTGACAGTCCACATGGTGTCGTGAGTGCTGTCGGCGACACGCTGAAGAAGAACGTTGTTGTCCTGTTTGTCGGCCATGAAAACCTTGGTGATAGAGTTGACGTCTTCTATGTGGAAGTCTTGGTCGAAGGTTGCATCACGGGAGCCCCCTTTGGCGATGAAGAAAGCGATGAGGCCGATAAGGATGACGGCCAGGAGTATGATGAGATTTTTCTTCTTTTTCATTCAGTGTGCGTTGTTTGATGATTCTATGTTGTCTGTTTGTTTGTGTATATTCTATTGCTGAGCAATATGTTTGCGGTATTTGCGACGGCGAAGGATAACGATGACAATGCCGGCGATAATGATAATGCCAGAGGGAAGCAGGATGTTGAGTAATTGATAGCCCAGGCGGTCCTCTTTCATCTTCATGACATTGAGTTTGCGTATCTTGATATCGCGCGAGCGGCTGGCAATAGAGCCTTCGTCGCCCACAAGATAATCGATGCAGTTGAGCAGCAATTCCTTGTTGGCATACATGGTTTCGGTATAGAAGTCGTAGCCTAGAGGATAGCCCATGCCATCTTGGTAGTTGAAGCGGTTTTTGATGATGTCGCCGTCGGAGAAGACAATCATGCGAGTGCTGTCGCTGACCTCACGGTAGCCCATTTGGGGGATGTCCATGAAGTCGGGAGTGAGTCGGTTGCGGAACAGCGACTTGAAGTTGCCTTCAAGCAGAATGGCGATAGGGATTTGCTTGCGGTTGAAAAGTCTGCGGTCGGGCTCGACCTTGGCCTCGTTGAGGTCGTAGATTGCTGGGGCGTTCTTGACGCGCGAAAACTCGGATGTGGCCAGCAGGACGGTTTTGTCCACCCCGTTGTCGATGGGGTCCATGCTGCTGACAAAGTCGGTTTTGATAAGGTCAAGGTTACGGACGATGGGATGGGGAGAGAGGGGTACAATTTCCGGGAAATACATCCAGGGTTGGAATTGGATTTGAGGTTGGTCGCCCACCATGCCCACTTTCATGGGTATGGGTCGGCAGCGGATATCCATTACCAGGTCCGGATTGATGCGGACACCATAAGTGAAGAGTAGTTCGTCGAGGTTGAGGTTGAACCGGGTGGCAACAGTCTGGCCGGCATTCTGAAGCGAGTCGAGGTCTGCATCGAGGGGGTCGACAAGCCACAACAGTTTGCCGCCATACATCACATATTGGTCAAGAATATAAAGGTCGCGCTCACTGAACATGCGAGTGGGCTTGGCAATAATGATGAGGTCGTATTTGTTGTGGAAGTGGTATGTGGAGTCTTTGGGATTGAGCGACCGTGTGGTCAACGAGTTGATATTCTCGTTCAACACGGCGGTGTCGAGGTTGTAGTATTCGTAGAGGGTCCCGATGATGTCGGACATGTTGGGTAGAGGCAACTCACCGTGTCCCCTCATGAAAGCCACCATGGGTTTCTGTGTGCGGGAAAGGGCACGGATGGCATTGGAGAGAACATATTCAAGGCTCTGGACCGAGTTGTTGAGCAGTTGGGCTTGGTCAACGTATTTCTGACTTTGTAGCAGTTGGATAGAGGTCTCGCTCCCTTTGTAGATTACATCGGCGGCGGGAATCAACACCTGGGAAGTAACCCCGTTGGGGGTGTTTACCTGGATTTGTGTAGGTTGTATGCCTTTCTGAGCCAGTTTTTGGTAAAAAACCTGCCGTTCTTGTGGGTCGTCAAAGTTATTGGGATTGACAAATTCGTATTGGATATTTTTGTTGTATGCCCTGAACTGGTTCAACATCTCCTTCGTTTCGTTCTGGAGACGCTTGAAATCGGCTGGGAATTCGCCTTCCAGATAGACGCGGTAAAGTACGGGCTCATCGATTTTTTTGAGCAGGCTCTTGGTCGACTTGGATAGGGTGTACCGCTTTTCGGCGGTGAGGTCGAGGCGGCCGAAGACATAGTAGCCGATAACATTGACGAATATGACAATCAGAACACCGGCGGCCAATTCAATCCAGTGGTTGCGGCGGAGGTCTTTCTTGTTGCGCCATCCATGCCATTTGCGGCTTTGCAGAACGATGCGGGTGGCCATCATGAATATAGCGATGATGCTGGCGAAGTAGATTACATCACGGCTGTCGACCACGCCCCGGCTGATGGAGTCGTAGTGGTAGCTCATGCCAAGCGAGCGTACAAAGAGGTCCGCGTTGCCGAGGAATCCCATGCGATAGATGGCCTCGAATCCCAGTTGCATGAATGCACACATGAGGGCGGCGAGGATAAATGCAACAATCTGGTTGTTTGTAATGGCGCTGGCAAAGAGGCCTATGGCAACAAATGCTGCACCCAGAAGCAATAGCCCGATATAGGAGCCGATGACGCTGCCTGTGTCAATATTGCCTACAGGGTCACCCAAGGCGAAGACGCTGAAATAGCAAACCAGAGTTGGCAACAGGGAAATGAATACGAGTGTGAAACCGGCCAGGAATTTGGCCCAAATCAGTTTCATTTCGCTCAGCGGCTTGGTGAGGAGAAGTTCCATCGTGCCATTCTTCTTCTCCTCGGCAAACATGCGCATGGTGATGGCAGGGATGAGGAAGAGATAGAGGAAGGGACCAATGACGAAAAGTCCATCGATGCCGGCATATCCGTAGTCCAGGATGTTAAAGTCGGATTTGAATACCCACAACATCAGTCCTGTAAGAACCAGGAACACAATAATGGTGAGATATCCGATGAGGGAAGAGAAGAAACTGGCAAGTTCTTTTTTGAACAATGTTAGCATTTTGTTAGACTTGGCGAAGAGTTAAGTATATGGGTTGTTATTCGCTGAATTTAAAACGTTTTGAACGCAGGGAGCGTCCTTGGTAGTCGCCGAGCGAAAGTTCATAAATCACTTCGGCCATAAGGCTGGCGTTGAGGGTCAGTATCTCGCGGTCAATGTTCTCAGAAATATCGCTGGGCACATGGTCGTTGGGCGTTTCCATATTGCCGGTGAACACCAGCGAGGGGATGCCAATTTGGGCGAAAGCAGCTGCATCGCCACGGGGAGCAGTGTGGTAACTGCGTTCCAGAGCTTTGGTGGAGATAAGGTCGTTGCGGCTGGCAATTTCCCATAGTTTGGGGAACCGTTTGTTGCCCAGCACCTGAATGCTGTCGCCGTGACCGATGCATTCGGCGTTGATGAAGCATTCTACATTGCGCAGTTTCGGGAAGTTGGAGACAAAGATACGGGAGCCCAAATCCTCCAATTCACCGCCCGAGAAGAGGACGAAAATGATGGAGCGTTTGTTGTATTCAATCTCGTTTGGGGCGTGTGTGGTGAGGAGTCGTGCTGTTTCGAGTACTGCGGCCACTCCGCTGGCATTGTCGTTGGCACCGGGGAAGAGGCAGGTGCTACCCTGCACACCCACATGGTCGAGGTGGGCACCCACCACGATGATTTCATTTCTCATCTTGTCGTCCCTGCCGGGCAAATAACCTATCACATTGGCGGTTGTGGCAGTGGGGTGGTATTTGGCGTTTATATTGATTTCAAAGTTTTTGCGCAAGTGGAAAGACTGGGGGGTAAGGAGGGTCTTCAGTGCGTTAACCACCGAGTCGAGTGTCATCTGCTCATCGGCCAGCAGGTCGGCACCCATCACACGGGTGGGTTGGACGATGGGGAAGGTGGGATAGTAGTTGCCGTTGCCGCAGAACGCTTGATGTTGTACCTCGTAGGGGAGGCAGGTCTCGGACATGTTGATACAGACCAGACCCACTGCACCGTGTTTGCGCGCCACTTCCATTTTGTCGCGCATGGTGGCGTACTTCTGGGTCACCTTGTGGGGCAGGAAATCGGGCACACCCGAAAGGCATAGCACTATTTTGCCTTTCACGTCCACTTTCTCGTACTCGTTGAAGGCGTTGTGGTCGATGCCCCATCCACAGAACACGGCGGGAGCGTTGGTGTAGCCGCGGCCGGTCATGCTGGCGCACACATAGTCACGACCCAACACATAGCGGGTGCGGGTGTCGTTGTCGTTCACATAGGTGTCGAAATTGCAGTTCTCAATCTCGTTATACTCAACTTGAAAGTACTGCCCCCATTCGTCCTGATAGGGTTTTATGCCATAGGAGGAGAGGACGCTGGCACAGTAGTTGGCGGCATCGAGGTAAGCTTGCGAACCGGCCATTCTTCCCTCATATTCGGAGGAGGAGAGAATGCGGATGTGCTTCATGAGGGTGTCTGTGTTGGCGCGTAGGAGGGTGTCTTTGGTGATGCTCTCTTGGGCGCATACCATTACGGGCAACAATCCAGCCATAAGGGCCATCATAGCAAAAAGCTTCTTCATTTTCATTAGCTTTTATATTATTATGTATTTCTATTTGTTTGACAATGAACTATTTGTTGTGTGTTTTGCGCACAATATCACTACGCAAAGATACGAAAAAAAGATGATACAACAAGAAAAAAACTAGTTTGAGGCCATCAATGCCTTGTATCACTTTTTGTTTGAGGATATCCCGTCTCGTGGTAGGATTGTAGAGTTGGCACACTTGTGGCGTGAGCCTTTCAGAACAAGGAGTTTCTTGATAGGAGGTTCTTCCGACATTTTTCCTCCAACGGGACACATCAATTCTCTCTCCCTTCGGTCAATCATTCATCTGTGATGGTTGGGGGAAGCTGGAGTGTAAGTTCGCTATGCAAGCGAACCTACAGCGAACCTACACCGAAGCTTCTTTGACTTCTCCCATCGGGTAAATAATGCCGGGATGGGAGGAGAAAGGATATGAAATAACCGAGCCCCGACAGGCTACTGAACCGGATAGGCGGTTGGGGAGAACGGTTTATTCCTCGGAGGATTGTGAGATGAATCGCCGATAGGCAGAGAAGGTGTTTGCCCGTGAGAGGAAACCTTGATAGACATTGTTCTCGTCCACCACGATGAGGTTGTAGCGGTTGCCGAGCTGGAACTTTTTGACCACATCGCTCAGCGAGTCGGAGGTATGCACAATGTCTTTGTCGTCGAAGGTAAGCATTAGGTCTCTGACCGACACTTTGTCGTATAGTTCTGTGTCGAAAATCTGTTTTCGGATATCGTCCATCACAATCAGGCCGACGAAATGCCTTTTATCGTCCAGCACGGGGAACAGGTTGCGTTTGGAGTTTTTGATGGCCTCGACCACATTGCGCAGAGTGTCTTTTTCGTGAACGGTTGCGAAGTTGGTTTCTATCAGTTTGTTGAGGTCCATCAGGTGCCAAGCTGAGGCGTCCTTGTTGTGGGTCATGAGGTCGCCTTTTTCGGCCAGTTTGCGGGCGTAGATAGAATGTTTCTCGAATGGCTGGACGCAGATATAGGTAACTGTGGCAGTGATTAGCAGAGGTATCATCAGGGCGTATCCGCCGGTGATTTCGGCAATGAGGAAAACACCCATGAAGGGTGCGTGCATCACTCCGGTCATCACGGCAGCCATACCCACGAGGGCGAAGTTGGCTGTGGACTGGTGGGGCAAACCTAACTGGTTGCTCACGGTGGCGATGAAGAAGCCGCTGAGGCCGCCCAGAACAAGCGAGGGGCCGAAGGTGCCGCCGACACCTCCGCTGCCGATGGTTGTTGCGGTGGCAACGGGTTTGAGCAGAATGAGCAGCAGCAAGATGATGGATGCCACCCAAGGGTTGTCTCGGAATGCGTTGAAAACGCTGTTGGCAAACAGGGGGTCGTCGTTGCTGCCGTTGAGCAGTTCGGTCAGAGCCCAGTAGCCTTCGCCATAGAGCGGAGGGAAAAGGAATATCATTAGTCCGAGTAGCAGTCCGCCTATAATCCATTTGCTGACCCAACTTCTGCGTTTTGCAAACCAGGATTCGACGCGGTCGGTGCACCGGAGGAAGTAGACGGAGGCGAGGGCGCAGAAGATTCCCAACACGATAAGGAAGGGGATTTGCCCAAGACTGAAGTCCTCCATAACGTGGAAGGCAAACTGCACCTTGTTGCCCATAAGGAAGTATGCCACAGTGGAGGCGGAAAGGGCTGAAATCAAAAGGGGTACAGCGGTGGTCATCGTCATGTCGAACATGAGAACTTCCAGAGTGAACAGAACACCCGCCAATGGTGCTTTGAAGATTCCGGCAATGGCTCCGGCTGCTCCACATCCCAGCAAGAGTTTCACACCCCGTCGGCTTACGCGGAAGAATCGGCCGATGTTGGAGCCTATGGCGCTGCCTGTAGAAGCAATGGGGGCCTCCAGTCCGACGCTTCCGCCAAAGGCTACGGTGAGTGTGGATGCCACCAGCGAAGTGTACATATTGCGAGGGGGCAGAGCCCCGTTGTGGCGTGAAATGGAAAGCAGTACGCTGGGTATTCCGTGACCGATGTCACCTTTGATGATGAAGCGGACGAAGATGACGGTGAGCAGGATGCCGATGAGAGGTGCGATAAAGATAAGGACATTGCCTTCGCCTGTGAGCGAGAGGCGTTCGCCAAATCTCATGACGGCTTGGCCGGAGAGGTGGACAACGGTCTTCAAAAGTACAGCCGCAAGACCGCTGAAAATGCCCACAATCACACTTAAAAGCAATAAATAGGTACCCTCGGTGATGTGCTGCAATCGCCAAGTGTGCAATCTTTTATAAATCTCTATAAATGTCATTTTAGTAAAAAAGTGAGCCTACAAAGATACGAATTATTTTTTATTTGCGTTATATACCTTACTAAAAACAATAGATTTTGAGAAGTGACCGACCCTCTGCGACGCTACAGTGATGTATGAATCAGTCATTTCTTTATGGTATGTGTAACTAATAATAAGTTATTTGATATGAAACACCCCCTTCTTACCACCTTGGCCACCCTGATGGTGGCATTGTCGTCGACGTTTTTTTCCTCCTGCGTATCGCTGAAGGAATATGAATCGCTACAGTCGCAGTACAGCCAAGCGGTGAAAGGTTGGAATGTGACCAAACAGGAGTTGCAGGAGTTGCGGGAAGAGAATGCCGAATTGGTGCGACAGGGACAGGCTATGACCGTTGCGCTGAGCGATATGTCGGCTGCCCGCAGCGAATGCGAGGCGACGGTGACTGCCATCAACCGTTCCTATGCGGCTCTCCAGTTGCGGTACGACACTACGGTGGAAAACTATATGCAACAGCTTACCGGCAAAAACCGCGACCTCTCCAAAACCAACAAGATGCTGGCCCAGCGCACCCGGGAACTGAACGAGAAAGAGGTGGCTTTTCAGGCACGTGAGAAGAACATGCTTGCCCAGCAGAAACAACTGGAGGAGCAGCAGGCAATGATGGAGCAGAACCAGCGAGCCGTGAGCGATGCACTTCAGGCAAAACAAAAGGAACTGGAAACCTTGCGGCTTGCGGTGTCGCAGGCGCTTGTGGGTTTCGCGGACAAGGGCCTTGATGTGGACATCAAGGACGGGAAGGTATATGTTTCGGTGGCGGACAAGTTGCTCTTTGCCTCGGGCAGCTGGCAGGTGTCGACGCAGGGGGTTCAGGCCATAAAGAGTTTGGCCAAGGTGTTGGAGGAAAATACCGACCTCAACATAATGGTTGAGGGCCATACCGACAACGATGTGTTCAGAGGGTCGGGGGCTGTGGCCGACAATTGGGACCTCAGTGTGATGCGTGCCACAGCGATAGTGAAACTGCTGCTCAAGCAGGGACCACGCATCAATCCTTCACGGGTTGAGGCTGCCGGACATGCCGAGTATTCGCCCCGTGTGCCCAACAACTCGGCGGCAAACAAGGCTTCCAACCGCCGTACAGAGATTATCCTTACACCCCGTCTTAATGACATTATCAAGATGGTGGGACAATAATCGGTCAGAAAATGCGGGAAAGAGCCTCTTTCCCGCCAATTCTTTAATTATGATGGAGAGTGTTGATTATTAGTTAGGTGTATCGCCTATTTGCTCTGGGAGCAAGTTTTTTTCAAAAAATATTATCATTCGGTTGTAGTATTTTGGCCTCTCGTGCGATTATATAGCAGATGACTCAAAAGGAATATAACAACGGAGTGAGGCTTTGGGCCGACGATGTGTACCGCTACGCGGTGCAGTGTTGCGGCGACAGGGAGCAGTCGAAAGACCTTGTGCAGGATGCTTTCGAGGCCCTGTGGAAGAACCGGAGCCGAGTGGAGGGACCTAAAGGAAAGTCATTCCTCTTATCGGTTGTTCATAACAAATCCATGAGTCTTCTGCGCCACGCGGTAGTGCATGAGAGCGTGATGGCCGAAATGCCCCAAGAAATTCAGGCCCATCCCGATGAACGGTTCGACCTTCGGGAAGCCCTCCAGCAGGCATTGAGCCAACTGCCCCAAATACAACGTGAAGCGCTGCAGCTGAAAGATGTGGAAGGCTATTCGTGTCAAGAGATAGCCGAGATCTTAGCCATCAGCGAGACACAGGTGACAGTCTATCTATACCGGGCGCGTGTAACGATGAAAAGATATTTAATAGCATTAGGATATGACAATAACAACAGATAACTACGAAGCCTTTTTCTACCAATATCAAGAAGGTATCCTGCCAGAGAGTCAGCGGGCGGAGGTGGAGAAGTTTTTAAGTCTCCATCCCGAATTGGCCGAGGAGATGATGCTATACGATTCCAACCTCAAGATGCCGCAGCAACAAGAGGTATTCGAGGGGAAGGAGGAGCTCATCAGGCGTCGGCCGGTAGTTGTGCCCTTGGTGCGTTGGGCTGCTGCCGCTGCGGTAGCTGCGTTGTTGACTACGGGGGTAATTCTGTATAGGTCGTCTTCTGAAACCAAGTCACCTGCTGCATCGCATCCATTGACCGCCGAAGTGCATACTACTGTCACACGCGAGGAATTGCAGCCCGTTGCACGTCCGGCAGCCCCCCGTCCCGCTCAATCCCAGGTTCCCGAAGCGATTTATGTGCCAGAACCCTGTGTACCCGATGCACTCCGTGAGGCCGAAGCGCCGGTGCCCCTTGTGGAACCTGCTGCGGAGAGACCGATGGATTACGTATTGGCCGAGGCCGCTCCTATGGAAGAAGACACAACGGTGTATATCTATTACACTATCATCAATGCCTATCCCGAGGAAGAAGACCAGGAAGTGCCAGATAGTTTCACCCTTCCCCAGCCATCGCTGCCGTTGAGCAGGTATCAACGCGAATTGAGGGGACAACTGCGTGCGGGGTGGCTGCGTGCTGAAGCCAGTGCACGCCTTTTCCTCGCCTCGCTATAAAAAGCAAATGTAAAATTTAGGAACTGAACACAAGAAATATAATTAATCAACATTTAAACTGTTAGCTATATGAAAAGCAAAACAATCCCTTTCATGGTTTTCCTGCTGTCGGCATTTTTCGCCTTTGCAGAAACAAATGATGACACAATCAAAGTGTACAAAGTCCTTTTGAATGGCGATGTCAGTCGGTATGTTTTTGAAGACTATTGCAACATTGTCGTTGTTCCCGACACGGCCGATTTCCTTACCACAACAACGTCTCGAATTGGGGATAAAAACCTGTATGGATTAAAAACAAAGATTGGCAAGGATCATCTTACAATCAGTGTCGGTCCGGGGTTTCCGCAGTTAGAGCTTCATCTTAGCAATAGGGGCTCTTGCAAGATTGAGACCAACGACTGGAGCTCGGTGACCTATCAACTTGTAGAGCAATTAGCCTCTTTGGATGTCTCGGCAAATGACTATAGTGAAGTTACTATCCGTCAAATCGGCAATGGTGATACCCTCCGTGTCCGTAGAATGAAAGTCAAGGCAGATGATTATTCCAAAGTGCGTATTGAATCGCCCTGCGTGGCAGACAGAATGGATTTCGTTGCATCGGACTACGCAATAGTGAATGCCGGTTATTGCAAATGCACCACGATGAATTATACTATCTCCGATTTTGCCAAAGTGGATGTCCGCAAGCCCAACGCGGCCGTCACCAACACCAATTACACGAGTGTGGACGAAGAAACAAAGACCAGTAGTACAGACAAGGAATCAGAATCAAAGTATTACTGGGACGACTTTTCATTGAATTTCGGTTGGGCATTTACCAACTGGGGTAGCCAACCATACAACGGACTATCCAAGATGAACGGAGCCTATTCCTTGGGCACCACATTCTCATCCTATCAATTGGAAGGAGTATACTATCCTTGGTGTGTGAGCCATTGGCGTTTCGGTATCGGATTGGGCTATGAGTCGGATGTGTACCATTTCACCACTCCCTATGTCTCGGTAGTGCCCAATGCCCAGCAGGCGTTCTCATACACTTTTGAAGGTTCAGACCGGCAGGACGCCAACTGGACTAGCCGACTGGTGACGCGCTATATCACTCTGCCCATCACCCTGCGTTGGGACCCGGTCGGCGACTTCTATGTCGGCCTCAGTGTTATTCCGGGCATCAACTACTCCAGCGACTATACAGGACTCAAGCATAAGGGCGAGTTCCTGTATAATGGTCAGATTCGCGACCGCCAACCTGTCTCGAACGTGATGAATCCTTTCAAGGTCGATGCCCGTCTCACCCTTACCTATTCTCACTTCTCGGTTTTTGCACAGATTGCCGCGCTGCCCGTTTTCAATGAGATGGACCGCAAAGTATACCCAGTCAAAGTTGGCTTTATGATTAATATCTCGGACGATTGATTTTGCAACATAACTCTTTTAGGTAAAATATGTCGGTATGCTCCATCTGGGAGCGTTCCACCACGGTGCGGGTTGCTCTGTTCAACCCGCACTTCTGTTATAAGGGTGTTTGCCAGTTGCGTTTTCCGTTGCAAGCATATAGAGTTAAACACTGATCGGCTCTCTTTGGTTGAATGGGCATATAGTCGCGACACTAGATAACCTTTGTGTTTGCCATAAGGTGATAGTTTACACTGTTCCCCTACGGGATAGAGAAGCAAGTGATTATGCTGTGCTGCGATGTCAAGTTTTTGAAGATGCTGCCTAATTGTTTCTACTTTTTTCCCAGCTCCCTTTCCTATTCAGCTTGTATTAAACCCTTGGTAAGCTTGTATTAACCTCAGCGGTGAAGAAGGGTTAATGATGTGGTGAGGAAAAACTGAAGGGGTAGCGGAGGTGGAAGAAAAGGGGAAGGTGAATGGAATTGAGGTGAGGGGAATCTCTGTCGGAAAACGAAACAATACGGGAATTGGGCGAACAGAGCAATGGTTGAGGGGACATAATGCCCGTTGGGACTGTGGGGTTTTGTTTTCGTATAAAACTATCCTGTTTGGTGTGGTTTGTGGTGTTTTGGGGTGCGTTGCCCTAAATTGCGGGCAATGGAGAGTAATGAACTTTGTTTGAAAGGCCAATTATTTTTTAAATGGATCGAGGAAAAACTATCCTGTGGCCGATAGGCGGGGAAGGCGAAGTGAAAGGGGGTATGGAGGGTGGGGGATGGGAGGGAAAGGGCTATCGTCTGCGGCGGTTGGGGAGAGGGTCTTCGCTTTTGAGGCGTTTGCCGAGCAACCGGCGGGCGCCGATATAGCGTTTGGCGTAATAGGCTTCGGTGGAGTAGGAAAAGATCACACCGGTGGATGTAGCGGCGTGGATGAAACGGAAAACTCCGGTGGTGGTGTCGGCCTCGCATACGATACCGGTATGGCCTACGCCGCCTTTGCCCGAGCGGCCCTGAAAGAATACGAGGTCGCCTTTTTGGAGTTTTTTACGGTCTTTCACCTCCTTCCCCAGCCGGTATTGCGGAGCGGAGCCGCCGGGGAGAGTGAAACCGAATTTCATATAGACGTAGCGGGCAAATCCGGCACAGTCGAATACGGAAGGGCCTTTGCCTCCATAGCGGTAGGGTTTGCCAAGATGCAGCTTGGCCTCCTCGATGAGGAGGTCGGCGGTGTCGGGCACAGCTTTGGCCACAAGAGGGGAGGGACGGTAGAGACTGTCGGGCATGCCGAAGATGGTGGTATAGATGCTGCGTTCCATACGGGCAAGGGAACTATCGGACTGTCCCCAAGCCCATCCGCGGCAGCACATGAGTGCCAGGATTGCTATTGTATGTCGTGCTTTTCGCATGACGTTTGGGGTTGGGTGAGTTGAGGCTCTTTCTTCTCGCTGTATACGTCGAGCGCCACCACTACGGCAGTGAAGGCCCAGAAGGGAACGGAGAGTTTGTCGGTGTCGAGGAAGTTGTTGAACACTCCGTGGATATAGTAGGTAAGCAGGCTGAGAGTGAAGGCCAGGGCCATATCGGCCACTTGTTTGTCTTTGGCTGTGCGGTAGACACGGACACCGGTGGCGAAAGTGGTCATGAAGATGCATACTACCAGGGCTACACCCGGGAGGCCTTGTTCGGTCATGGGGCCGATGTATTCGCTGTGGGCGTTGCCCAGATTGCCGGCATTGGTGCTGATGGTGGAGAGTTGGTAGCTGCGTTGGTAGCTGGCATAGAGGAACTGGTAGGTGCCGGGGCCGCATCCCATGATGGGTCTTTCTTTCCACATGCGGATGGCCGAAGCCCAGCGGTTGAGGCGTTCCAGGTTGCTGGCATCGGTGGAGATGTTTGATATGGACTTGATTTGACCTGCAAGGTCGTAGGAGCTGTCTTGGTGGTTTTTGCCCAATTGATAGAGCACATCGTTCTGGTATACGAAAAATACGCCGACACCGATTCCGAACAGGAGCACCATCCACTTTACTTTTAGTCCAAGACGGATGAGTACATACACGCCTATGGCTCCCAGTACGCTGAGCCATGCGGCACGGCAGTAGGAGAAGAACAGACCTACTATCAGGAGGGCGAAAATGGCAAGAAACAGGAAGCGGGACCACCCTTTGCTGTTGCGGCTGAAGATGAAGTAGAAGGCGGCCGGGAGGAAGAGCGCAATGACGCATCCGTAGGCGGTGTGGTCGTTGTAGAAGGGCTTCATAACACGGTGGAGCGTTTGGAGGTCGCTGAAGTTGCCAACGGTCTTGGCGGTGGCGATGCAGATAACGGCAATCAGCCCTATGGCATAGCACCAGAAGAACTGGCGGATTCTCTTCTTGTCGCGGAAAATCTGAGCGGCGGCAAAGAAGAAGGGCACGATGAACCATAGGCGGGCCAGCCAGTATTTGAAGGATACGAGAGGTAGTTCGGAAGTGCAGCTGGTGATGAGCATCCAGGCCACGGAGGCAAGCAGAGCGATGGATACAGGATGTTTGAGCAACCGCATGTCGTAGCTCCTGCTTGCCAACACGCGGAAGAAGAACATCAGGGAGAAGAGTATCATCATGGGCTCTACCGGCATGGAGAGTTCCATTTTGGGCATGAGGGCCATGTTTACAGCAAAGGGCGTGAGCAGGGCCATGCAGAGCAGGCCGGTCTCGAAGCGGACGACAAAAAGGAGCAGTACGAGACCTGCCAAGGGGAGGAGGGACAGGTAGTAGAAATCCTTTAATAAGAGAATGGAGTTGGCTATGGCAAACAATAGGGTGACAGCCACTGCTGTGACAGCGGCCTTGTTGTTTCTAAGCCAATCGCTCAAGGACATGGGGGAAAGGGTTAGTTTTGGTGTACGAAGTCTTTCTCTTTTTTAGAAGAGCCGACCAGCAGCAGAACCAGAATACACATTACAACGGCTCCCAAGGTGCCGAGGGCGACGATAATGATGCGTTTGGGGTAGGCCTTTTTGTCGGCGGGAACGGCTTCGTCCAACATAAACTTATAGCTTACGTTCTCGTCCATGTCTACCTTTGTTTGGGCGGCACGGGTTTGAAGGTCGGCCAGTTCGTGGCATTTCTCGCTGATGAGTTGGGTTATACCGAGTTGGTATTGCGGGGTGCGGCGCAGGCTGTCCTGGAGGTCGCGTATTTCCTGTTCCATCTGTGTGCAAACCCCTTGCATGATATCGGCGGCATTGCAGGCACGGGCGTGGTGGATGCGGTGGCATACGGTATCGTAGTTGGCAGCAATGAAATTGGCCATGTCGGCTGCCCATTGGGGGTCGACATCCAGCACGGACACCTCCACACCAAGGAATTCGGTGCGCCGCACATTCACGTTGCCGCGGTATTGTTCGTGTAGTTTGAACATCTTGTGGGGGTCGTTGGGGTTGATGCCGTAGTGTTCAATAAGATTGAAACGTTTGCACACATCGCGTTCCATCGACTCGGACGACAATATCTGAATGCAGTATTCGCAGTCGCGCTCGATACCATAGTCCATAAAGTCAAGACTGTAGTGGTAGTCCATGATGGCTTTGCTCAGTCTGTTCGAATTGGTGGGGAACAGTGTGGCGGTGGATTTGTAGCGGGGTGTGATAAGAAGTGAAACCACAATAGAAGCCGCTAAGGCGATGATAAATACCCACATCAGCAGTTTCCACCATTTCTTGAAAAAGAGTATGGTTGTGTTGTGGTCGTAGTCGTTGCCAAATGATTTGTCGGACATAGTGATATATTTTTCTATATACTGTAATTGGCTTGCGCCGTTATTTTAATAATTCTTTATTAACGACGATTGTTTGATATTATTGCCCGAGGGCGAAAAAATGCTGTGTGATGGGGGTTACACCCTGTTTATTGTACCGATTATTGGCCTTTGTGGGATTGATTTGCTGTAGAAGGCTTGATGTTTAAATAGGATAGGTGGAGATAAAAATACTGATTTATGCGGATGACTGTCAATGTATGTTGCTCTATGTGCCGTCAGTTCTTTAGGCAATAGAAGGATGTAGGGTCAATAGATGACACACGAACCCATCTTTTGTTGCCTGGTATGGTGATATATTCCGCAGTTGTGGAAAGCCTTGGTGCGGGTAGGGGAGGGGATTCTTGTATAAATGGTTAGGATAATGTGGCAGCCAGGGAGAAGGGGCTGGACATTATTCGGACGTCAGCGCTCCCTTGATTTGGATGTTGAAGCCTTCATCAATCAGGGGCTGCACTAGGCGGGTCATCTCCTCGGGGGTGAAGATTTGTAGTCCTTGGGCAGGTGTGGGGCGGTCGATGGTGTATACCATTATCTGGCGGGGTTTGAGTTCACGCACAATAGCCATCCATCCGTCTAGGACTTCGGGCCAGGAAGAATCGAAGTTGTATTCTTTGCTGCGCAACATGCAGGTTTGCAATATGAAGTTGCCCTGAAACTGTTTCAATGATTCTATCACACGGGAAATATCGTAACCGGGAGCTGGTTTGTTGATGCGGGCAATCAGCTCGTTGGTGGGTGCGTCGATTTTCATGATGGGATTGTCGACGAGGGTGAGAGCTTGAAATACCTCGGGAATATGGACGCGTGTGGCATTGGAGAGCACGGAGACTTTCGCTTCGGGGGCAAGCCGGTCGCGCTGGGCAAGGGTGTTTCTAATAATAGTTGGGAATTCGGGGTTCAGGGTGGATTCGCCGTCACCGGAGAAGGTGATAGAGTCTATCTTTACACCTTTGTCTTTTTGAAGGCAGAGCATCCGTTCCAAATCGTTTTTCACTTTCTCGGCGGACGGAAGGACGGTGTCGTTTCGCCCGTCTCTATTCCAACCACATTCACAATAGATGCAGTCGAAATTGCAAATCTTGCCCTTTTCGGGTAGGAGGTTGATGCCTAAGGAAGTCCCTAGGCGGCGGCTGAATATGGGACCGAATACGGTTTCTTCTCGTATCATAGTTAGTTCGGTGAGACGGTTTATTTTACCCAATGGATAAAGCCCTCTTTTCGAGGTTTGGGGTTGGGTAGTTGTTGGGCGGGGTAACCGACAATGCAGTTGCCAATGCCGCGATAATTGCCTTCGATGCCTAATTCTTTAAGGATTGTTTTTCCTTCGGGGCTGTCGAACACTTCGCGTGCGCGATTTATCCAGCATGAAGCCAAGCCCAACGCATGGGCGGCATTGAGCATGTTGCCCATGGCGAGACATCCGTCTTCGATGGGAGTGAGGCCGGTGTCCATATCAACGAGTACTACAAGAACCACAGGAGCACCATAGAAGGGGTCGCTATCAGTACCCATGACTTGGGCATTCAGCCGACTCATGCGGTCACGCATGGCTTTGTTGGTGACAGCAAGGACGATGGGGCATTGTGTGCCGTGACCGCTGGGAGCGTAGGAACCAGCTTTGCAGATGGTTTCAATGTCTTCGTCGGAAGGTATTTGGTTGGTGTATGCACGTACACTTCGGCGGGTTGTGAGGTCGTGAATGGTCTGATTCATGATGGGATGGTAATAGGATAATATGTGTTTAATGTTTATGGTATTTTGCAGTGTCGTTTTTATGGTGTCCCGAATGGATGAACCAGGTGGTTGTGTCCATTCGTTGTAGATTGTGTATTTTTTTTATCATCTGGGTGGAGTTGGCGGGCTGCTGCTCACGCTCGCGGGCTTTGGGGCTGACTTGATAAACGATCATGGAAATAATAAGGTAGCCAGCAAATGCGAACATGATGACGGCACACACTTTATTTGTGATATTGAGAAGTTTTGCCGTAACTATACGTTGCAGCAGGGAAGCCAGTTTGCATTTAAGGATATCGAGGCCCAATGTTGTGCCAAGGACTCCGAAGAAGAATATATAGCGTTCAGTGACGGAGAGGTTGAGTTCGCCGGTCAGCAGTGCAATGACAGAGACCCAATATATCCAAATGGATGGATTGACGAAGTTGATGATGAACCCTTGCATGAAGATGGTTCTTCTGCGCGGATCGGAGCCGATGCTTTTGAATTTGATGCGGGATTCTTTGCCCTCCAGACTGGAGACCTCTTTTTTTAGATAGTAAATACCCATTATGATTAGAACTGCACCACCGATGGAAGCAACCCAGACATTGTGTAGTAATTCGTAAAGATTAACATTTTTGAGAACGGTGAGCATGAGAAAAACTATCAACACATCGCCCGCACTGACACCAAAAGCAAAGGGATATGACTTTCTATAGCCATATTGAATACTGGTCCGAATCTGAGAGAAAAAAGCAGGTCCGAAACTGAAAAACAGCGATAAAGCTATACCGCAGACGATTCCTAATATGAGTTCTATCATAGTTCTAAAAGCGTGCAAAATTAACAATAAAAATTGACATATGATAAAAAAAAGACATTATTAGGATTATTTTTTGTATTTTTGCATTTCAAAATATCGTATAACAATTATACTATGAAGAAAACAACAATACTTGTTACTGCCTTGATTGCTTTGTTTATGGCGTGTGGTTGTAAAGGAAATACGCCTGAATCTGTGGTAAATGATTTCTATACGGCAACACAGCAAAATGATTATGCTAAAGCCATGACTTTTACAACTTCAAGTCCTAAAATGTCGGAGGTTACTATTCAGATACTGGAGAATATGGGGATGGTAATTCATCATTTTGAAGTAATCAATACTGATATTGAGGATGGTGATTCTTTGGCACTGGTTACGCTTCACATCTGTTCCTCTAATGCAAAACATCCCGATAGTATCAGTAGGGATATTATTGTCCCTTGCAAGAAGATAAAGAATGACTGGAAAGTAGATATCCCACAATGGATATAATAGAATTAATGCTTGCCCTCATACGGAGCTCGCTGAACAGAACAGTTCCGAACCTCCCGCAGATTTCGTACAAGGAGTGGGAAGACCTATATTGGCTTTCGCGCAAACATGGTGTCGTGACCATTATAAACGATGCTATCGAAATGCTTCCTGCGGAACAACAGCCACAAGGTGACATAGCTATTAGCTGGACACTTTCGGCAGAAAGAACACGTTTTCACTTCAACCATCAGTCCGAAGTCCTTAATACTATCACGGCTAAAGCCGATGAAGAGGGACTGCGGTGGATATTGATAAAAGGCATGTCGTTGGCTCGGCTTTATCCTGTACCCAGTTCCCGGGCATGTGGAGATATTGATATCTGTTTTCCGAATAACTATGAGAAGGGAAATGTTCTCCTGGGTAATCCAAATGCTACTATGGATGGTAAACATGCGGAAATTGTGATTGATGGAGTTACCATTGAGAATCATTTGCATTTCTTGGACGACCACTTCATTAGTCAACGTCGAGCGGAACGCTATATTTGGAAATCAATTCGAACGCTCCCTGATGATGGATTTCTTCCACTGATGGCAAATATGGTGTATCTACTGATGCATACCGTGTGTCACCTTACAGCAAAGTATAAACTACCTCTGCGCAATATTCTTGATTGGGGAATGTTTCTTAAGGCTAACATCAATATTCTCAACCCTGCCGAGTGTCATAAGGTAATGCGTAAAATCGGAATGGTTGACTCCTTCAATATTTTAACCTGCATTTCGGGCGAATTTATTGGTACAGATCTTTCGTCCTTTGTAATCGGCGATATTCGTCAGGATGATGTGACTCGTCTTCGAGACCTGATTCTCACCAAGAAATATTTAGAGCCAGTCCCTAAGAATCTTTCTATTCCTCATTATATTAAAGCTCGCTATCATCGAAATCGAGAACGCCGTTGGTTGTACCGATACCTTCCGTCTACTCGAATAGAGCGTGTTCTCGGTATCATTATCAGGATATTCAAAAAGGATTGAATCTCCTTTGCCTAATTAAGGATCCCTTATTGACTTGAAGTTTGTAAATAAGGGATTCTTTTATTCTTGTTTTATGATAAAAAAAAGACTGGCTCGATATTCGAACCAGTCTTTTTATAGAGTTATCTATTACTAACCTATACGGCTTTCATAAATTTGACTTCGATTATCGAAGGCTAACTTTACCATCAACATCGGCATCGAACAGGTTGCAGACGAAAGTGGCACGACGGCTACGTCCGATAGCACGGTCGTTGGGGAGAACGATTTCATCACCTTCGTAGATGCACTCGATAGGAGTAGCATCTCCAAATTGCAAGCTGAAGTAAACGTCCATTTTAACGTGTTTGCCAGCAGCCATAGGAGGAACTGCAACATTACCGAGCAGCCATTCGGAAGTACCGGTAGCGATGATGCCAGTACCACGGTCAATAGGAACCCAGCAAGTAATAGTGCTAGGAGTCTCGGGGGTGCCGGGGAATACCAGTTTAGGCTCTTGGGTGGCTAAGCCATCGATGTAGCCATTGCTACCATAAAGTTTCTGGGCCGAAGAGCTGATGACCACCTTCTCAACATTCAGAGTGGGAAGATTGTTGGGGTCAACAGTGACAGTGAGATTGTTGTCCTGAACGAATTGGTTAACAAAAGGATATCCGAATTTCACGGAAGGAGTAACCAAAGCGATGTTGTTCTTCAGCTGAATACGGGGGGTATTCAAGTTCTCAAGATAAGCGGTCATGGGCCAGGGCTGATAAGAGCTACCGGATAACATAACAGCTTCGTCAGCTACTGTGAATAAATCAACTTCGTCATACATTTCAACAGTCATATCGCTATAATCAGCAGCGGTACCGAGTGTGAAAAGTTCAGCAGGATACATTGCATAGAGAGGAGTGTAGGCATATTCAGCGGGAATGGCAACTTTAGCTTTGTAGCTGAGGTACTCAGTGGCAAGTTCGTCGCCAGCTACAGCCTGAGGAGTTACATTGCAAACAGAACCATTGACAATCATCTGGTCACCTTCGTTGAAGAAGATACGGTTAGCAGTACCAAAGAAAGACTGCTTGCCGTTATCCTGATGGGTTTCGCCAGACATTTCGAGAGTAATCATACCGTTTTGATCGGCAACAAGGCTTCCGTTATTATCTTTTTTACAGCCAACGAAAGCAAGAACTGCGAAGGCAGCTACGAGAATTGAATACTTTTTCATTTTCATCATACTGTTTTAAGGTTAGAAATCGATGTGGGTGTTACCGATGATAGCCTCAGCGTCACCCATGCTGAGTTGAAAACCGTTTTCGACGGCCACGACTTTGACTTGAACTGCAGGAGTCAAATAGACCTGTTTCTTCTGAATTTGTTTCATTGTGTTTTGACTTTTGATTTTGTTATTAAATCTATTTATTAATTATTTGTTTTCTTTTTCAAGTTATTTTTTTTGCCAGCAATGTTATTTATGACCACTGCTGGCCTAAAAAAGCTCCTTTAATTACTCTATTTTTTCTCATACTTTTTCTGTTTTTATCAACTTGCTAATGTTTATACTTTATACATACTTATTTCACAACCAGATACTTATTAGTATTTTTGGATGCTTCGTTCGTATTGTTTTATCATTGCAAATATACACACTTTTTTTTATTCGGCAATTTTTTTTCAAATTTTTTTATTCACAACTTTTCTACGACATCATCATAGTTGTTAAATCATCTACTCGGGCTTGCACTAGCTGAACCAGGTCGGTTGGTTTCAATTTGAATTGTTGCCCCCGTACACCAGCACTTATATAAATATAATCAAATTCAATTGCGGTTTTGTGTATATACGTAGGGAATGCCTTTTTCATCCCGATAGGACTGCACCCGCCTCTTATGTACCCTGTTAGCGGTAATAGTTCCTTCATCGGTATCAAATCGCATTTCTTGTTGCCTGTGATTTTTGCTACTTTTTTTAGGTCGACTTCAGCGTCTCCCGGAACCACACATACAAAATAATCTGTTCTATCCCCTTTGAGTACTAATGTCTTGAATACCCTACAAATCTCTTCTCCCAATTGTGTGGCGATATGTTTGGCACTAAGGTCGTTTTCGTCCACTATATATGGTATTATTTCATACTCTATCTTCTTTTGGTCAAGAATACGAGCAGCATTTGTTTTAGTGTTTTTAGGCATAATTCATTATTTTATATTTTAACGTTCAACTCCCCTGTTTTGTATCCCCGCATTGTTAAATATTACTAAAACTGCTCCGGAATGTTTGTTGGTTAGGAAAAATGGTGTACTTTTGCAGTGTACTACTAAGCTAATACACCGATATATGTTCGGTTCAAAATGTAGATAGTTAGTATGTTAGGTTATTTAATACGATTGTTTAATAAAGTATCAAAAGTCAAAATATTATGATTGAAATTAGAAATTTGGATTTCTCGTACAAAAGTACGCCGGTGTTCCACAACATCTCTCTCGACTTCAAACCTAATAACATCTATGGATTGTTGGGAGAGAATGGGGTTGGCAAAACCACCTTACTGAAATTGATATGCGGGCTTCAGAAGCCGCAAAGCGGCAGTTGTATGGTTGACGGTAGTGTTTGTTTCAACCGTGAGCCGCAGTTTCTGCAGAATATCGTTTTTCTGCCGGACGAAGTTGTTGTGCCGGAAAATGACACACCAATGAAATATGTAAAGTCTTTGGAGCCGTTTTATCCCAAGTATGCTTATGGCACCTTCCTGCATTTGATGCAGGAGCTGGGTGTTGACCCCGAGCGCAAATTCCGAGAGATGTCGTTTGGCCAGCAGAAAAAGTCGCTCATCGCCTGCGCTCTTTCGCTGGGTACAGAATATGTCTTGCTGGATGAGCCTACCAATGGGCTGGACATTCCTTCAAAAGCCGATTTCCGCACACTGCTCTCCAAACGTGCCACCGAGGGCTCAACCATCATTATCTCCACCCATCAGGTGAAAGATGTCGAAAATCTGATTGATCCCATCATTATTCTCACCCACGATGATGTGCTCCTCAATGCAACTATGGAAGAGGTAACGCGTGTTCTCTCATTCACCTACGATAGCTCTGCTTTGCCCGAATCTCTTTACAGCGAGCCTGTGCCGGGCGGCTATATGAATGTGTGTGTCAACCATGATGGCACAGAGAGCAAAGTGAACATAGAAGGATTGTTCAATGCCGTGTTGCGCAACAAGGAGAAAATCAAAGAGCTGTTCAAATAATAAAATGGCCCGATGCCGGAGACGTAATCTTGATGAATGGAACCATCGTTATGGAAAATGAAATGCATACAGGCAAAAGCTCCCATGATTGTAGAACCCAAAGAAATGTAAGCGTCGTTTCTGGCAAATAAGTGTTAACATCAAATCTTGAAAAAAAGAAACAATATGAATAATACATTTGATTGGACCCGATTCGGGAAAGTTGTCCGCAAGGACTTTCAGAGTATCTGGCAAAACGCCGGAACCACTTTGTTAATCATCACATTGCTGCCCATATTGGCTTGGCTCCTTTGGTGGGTCGTCAGCGGATTTGGGGATATGGAACCCATCGCGCCCGAGGTTCGCTGGTTTTTTATATTCGGTTCGGTGATGCTTGCTGCAATGGTAACCCCCTCACGCATGTATCGCACTTGCAACATCCAGAAAGAGGGCATCTACTTTGCCATGCTGCCGGCTTCCAAGTTGGAAAAGTATCTGAGCATGATGCTTTTCTCCATCGTCGTTTGCCCGTTGCTGTGCTTTCTTGGGGGAATAGTGCTCGATTACCTATTGGCGCTTCTGCCGTTCGGTCCCTACCGCAGATGGCTGTGGCAGACTGACCACCTGGCCGACCTCTTGGACGGCTACCGTGCAACGGTTGATGGAAGATTCCCCAATGTAAGTGAGGAAAGCGTGCTATTGTTCAGGGATGTTCTTACCCCTTGGCGCGTGGTGTGGACTTGCTTGCTGACATATCTCAGTACGGTGGCGCTCTTTCTGTTCACCACTACCATCTTCAAAAAGCATAAGGTGCTGCAGACTCTGCTCTGGACTTGGCTCATCAGTTTCGTGCTGCAAATGGTTGCAGCCCCCATCATTTTGGGAGCTGCTATGTCCGATAGCGGTTGGTGGATGCGTTTGGTTGAGACCTCCGACCCGTTGAAAATGGTTAATGTGGTGCTCTGGGTGAATAATACTTTGTATGCAGTATTCGCCGTCGGGCTCTTCTGGTGGGCTGGCTACAGATTGAAACAAATGAAATATTAAATGTTGAATCCTAATATATAAATTGTCATGAAGAATATAACATTATTGGCAGCGATGGCATTGGTGGCAATGCTCCTGCCCGGTTGCAAACTGAGCCGACACACGGACCCAGAGGATGTGTTTGCAAAATATACGAACAAAATGGGGGAACAGAGTATCGGCGACTATGATAAGGATGGAACCTACACTATGGGTGGTGCTTCGCTTGACCCGTCCTTGGTTAAAGGATTGAGCATCGACTGGTTGAATGATACTGTCTCTGTTGTCTCGTACGATGGCAGCACGGTGGAAATCAGTGAAATTTCTGCCGACCCGCTTAACGACACAACTACTATGTATTACCGTTTAACCCCCGATGGCCTGTTAAGCGTGAAGTTCAGCAAGTCCGGAGCTGCATTGAGGAGCGGGAGCGTTCCCAGCAAGCATCTCTTTGTCCGTGTGCCCCGTGGCCATCGGTTGGACGAAATTGAAATTAACGGTTTAGGCCAGTATATCGGTATTGATAGTGTCGTGTGCGGTGACATAGAGTTGAATAGTGTGTCGAATTATCTGATACTGAATGAATGCGAGGTGGAGGACAATGTCACCATCAATACGGTGAACAGCCTCGAGTTTGTGGCCTCGTTCAGCAAGTTGCCTCGGGAAATGGAAATAAACAGTGTTGGCAGTTCGGCAACTCTTTATGTCCCTGAGGATGCTGGCATTGAGCTGGAGGTTAATGGATTGTCGAGCGACTTCCATAGCGAGTTGCCGGTTGTCAGAAAAGGGCAAAAGCGAGTGATTGGCAACGGGGAATGCAAGATTGAATGCAATTCTGTATGCAGGCAGTTGGATGTTAAGGTCAAGAAGTAAGCCCTGCAGTAGTTGCTATTTATTAAAGCGAACAGTTATGGACTTTAGAAAACAGAAACCGATATACTTGCAGATAGTCGACCGGATGAGCGAGCGCATTGTGGCGGGCGAATGGTTGGAGGACGAACGTGTGCCGTCGGTGCGCGAGGTCGCCGCCGAATTGGGGGTGAACCCAAACACCGTTATGCGCACATTCGAATACCTTCAAAATGCTGAGATTATATACAATCGACGTGGGATGGGCTACTACGTCTCGCCTAAAGCCAAGGAGAAGATTGTGGAGCTGAACAGACGCTACTTCTTCGAGGACGAACTGCCCTACATTGTCCAGCGCATGAACATGTTGGGTCTTTCGTGGGACGACTTGAAGGACCATCAGAACGAAAACGGACAGCGAAAGATGTGATGTCGATTGTGGTTAGTCTCTCAGTGTGCTGAGTTTTGAGGCACGCTAGTTGTTCAATACCCTTCGCGGGCGAGCCGCTTTCTCGCGGCACCCGCGAAGGGTTCTTTTTGCAACGTCGTGCATAGGGGTCTGGTCCCTTTGGCTTTGCCATATTATACGCGTTGCTCGCTACTATTCCAATCGTCAAATGTGATTTGCGGCGGATGGTTATTTATTCCGGTCAGCCTGGCTCCCAATGTTGGCATGCTTTGGCAAGAATGGGATGCGCTTTGGGCACCGTTCTGCCTTCGCTATTTGTTAAGCTCTTCCTCATCTCTTCTTGAGCCATTCTTAACCTCAGCGGTAAAAAGGTGTTTGGTAAGTGGTTGTTACATAGTGAGAAGTGAAGGGAGGGGCAATGGAGATGATTGGAACCGGGTGTTTGAGTGAAGCGGATGGAATGGGTGGTGGTGTTTAATGTGTATTTTGTGGGCTGGGGGAGGGTGTTTTTCTTTGCCTGGATGTGAGGTGTGGGTCCGGAGTGGGTTCGGTATAGGTTCGGTGTGGGTTCGCTTGCAGGGAGAACAATGGGTGGACTATCGCTGAACTATCGCACTTGGGACATCAGGGGGTATCGGCATTGGTTGGGTTGGGGTGCTGTATGACGTTGATTTGATGATGGATTGTGGCGGTTGTTGTTTGAAGGGGAAAGGTGGAGAAAATGTGTGTGTGATGTGTATGTGTTGATTGTTGCATTAATAGGCAATTTATCAATGAGTTGTGTTTTGTGTAGTGTATTGGTTCGGAAAATTTGACATATTGAAATGGACAAAAAATACCGTATTTCGGAAATTTTGGCATAATTTGGAGTTTGGCACAGGGATTGATATTATAGAGGTGTCTGCGGACGAAAAGGAACCGCAGGCAGAAAGAAAAAAAGCCGAAAGGCAAAACAAAAACAAGATAAGTAAAACAATTAAAAAATAGGAGATTAAAATTATGTTACTCGCATCAAGAAATCAAGATTTCATGCCCACGTTGTTCAACGAATTGCTGAACTGGAACAATTGGAACAACTGCTCGTACGAAGAGCAGAAAGCAATGCCCAAGATGAATGTGAGCGAGACAGACACCAACTACGAACTGGAGCTTTCGGTTCCCGGACTCTCGAAAGAAGACCTGAGTTTGAGTGTCGACAGCGATAACAACCTGGTGATCGAGATGGTGCAGCACGAGGAGAAGAAAGAGGAGAAGAAAGATCGCCATTATCTTCGCCACGAATTCAGCACCATGCAGTTCAAACAGCTCTTCAGTCTGCCTGAGAATGTTAAGAAAGAGGCCATCAGCGCCAAGGTGGAACACGGCATACTCTATGTGACCCTGCCTAAAGTCACCGACGAGGAGAAAAAAGCATTGTCGCAGAAGATCACCATCTGCTAAGGCCCAAAAGAGCCACCTTCCGTGAGTGGAGAGGGTGAAACGGCGAGAGGAATGCACGGATGGTTTGAAGGCTTGGAAACTAACTAAAAAACAAGGGATAACCACTATGGTTGTCCCTTTTTTATTTATAATATTTGTACGTATAAAATAAAATTCGTATTTTTGCAAAATCGTAAATAGTGTAGAAATGGCAGAAATAAAGCATCTCGACCCGAAGGAAATAGGGCCTAAACATGTTGATATACAAAAGGTTTTGGCGAACAAGAAGGTGAAGTTGCCAAATTGGATGGTGAGCTGGATGGAACGGTTGCTTCACTTGGACGAGGTGAATAGTGTAATTTACCAGTATCGTGATAAATTCGGCCTCGACTTTGTGCATGCCTTTTTGGAAGGCGACGGCGAGCACGACCTGAATGTTCGCATGGTAGTGGAAAATCCGGAGAATATACCTGTTGACGGGTATCCCATCATAGCGGGCAACCATCCGTTGGGCGGGCCTGACGGGTTGGCTTTGATGGGTGCCATCGGCCGGTATCGTGAGGATATCAAGTTTCCGGTCAATGACTTCCTGATGTATCTGCCGGGTCCAGCACCGCTGTTTGTGCCTATCGACAAGGTGAACCGGAACACGTCCAATGTGAACGCGCTGGAGGAGGCTTTCGCCGGAGAGAATGCGTTGCTCTATTTCCCTGCCGGACTGTGTTCGCGCAAGCAGAAGGGTGGCGAGATACGCGACCTGGAGTGGAAACCCACCTTTATCAAGAAGGCGGTCAGGTATCATCGTGATATTGTGCCGTTCTTTTTTGACGCGCGTAACCGCGAAAGGTTCTACAATCTGGCCCGTTTGCGCGAGCGGCTGGGCATAAAGTTCAATTTCGAGATGGCTTTGTTGCCTGCCGAGATGTTTGCTCAGAGAGGGAAGACGCTGCGCCTTATTGTGGGTAAACCGATACCCTACAGCACGTTCGATAACCGTCACAGCACCCGCGAGTGGGCGGAAATGGTGAAGAGTTATTGCTATAAGCTGAAAGATGACCCGCAGGCTGTGTTCGAGGCCTGAGCGGGGACATGTGTTATTTGAAACAGTTATTATCCGATTGAGTTATGGACATAGATACATCGTATATTATACCCCCAGTGTCGCGGGAGCTGCTCAAGGCAGAGTTGAAACATAAGTACTTCCTCCGCAAGACCAATTGCGGCAACAAGGAGATTTATATCACTACCGCCCACGAATCGCCCAATTTGATGCGCGAGATAGGCCGTTTGCGCGAGCTGAGTTTCGCACTGGAGGGCGGCGGCACGGGAAAGGACTGCGACATTGACGAGTTCGACACACTGCCCGAGCCATATTGCTTTAAGCAGTTGTTTGTGTGGAGCCCCGAAGATGAGGCTATTGTGGGAGGTTACCGCTTTATTCACGGTAGCAATATGAAACGTAATGAGGACGGCACTTTTGCCACCCCGACGGCTGAGCTGTTCCATTATTCCGACGAGTTTATAGAGCATTACCTGCCGTATACCATAGAGTTGGGCAGGGCGTTTGTGCAGCCAGAGTTCCAGCCTTCCAACAATCTGAGGAAGGGTATGTATTCGCTCGACAACCTGTGGGACGGTCTGGGCGGAATCGCGTTGGAGATACCGGAGTCGTCATACTTCTTCGGCAAGATTACCATGTATTCGCAGATGAACCGCAAGGCCAAGGATATGATTCTTTATTTTTATCAGAAGCATTTCCCCGACAAGGATGGTTTGGTGTGGCCTATCGAGCCCATGAAGATAGAGACCGATTTCAACGAGCTGCACGAGTTGTTTAACGGCCACAACTACAAGGAGGACTACCAGATACTGTTGCGCAGTGTGCGTGCGCTGGGCAGCCAGGTGCCGGCCATGATTAATGCCTATATGAACCTTTCGCCCAGCATGCGGTCGTTCGGTACGGCCATGAATGTGGAATTCGGCAACACCGACGAGACGGGTATTCTGGTGTCGCTGCGCGACCTGCTGCCCGAGAAGCGGAAACGCTATGTGGAGTCGTATGAGATAAAGAACAGATTGTTCGACAGGCTGAACCTTTTCCGCATCAATATGAAGAATATGCCTTGGTGGAAACGGATGAACGAGACGGAGAAGACCGAGTTGACCCGACTAAAGAAACTGAAGGAGGATGCCAAGGATAAGGGCGAGGGCCTGCGGTATAGGTTTAACCGTAAGGGAAGGAAGAAAGCACGTTAGTAGCAAAACATCCCTTCCGGGGGACAGACTATCAGAGCGCAATGGAGATAAAGAAGGCAACGTTTGTGGTTAGCAACAGCGACTATCGTAAATGCCCCGATACGGGTTTGCCGGAGTATGCCTTTATCGGCAGGAGCAATGTGGGGAAGTCGTCGCTTATCAATATGCTCACAAACAACAAGGGGTTGGCCAAGACCAGTGTGCGGCCGGGCAAGACACAACTGATAAACCATTTCCTTATCAACGGGGAGTGGTATCTGGTGGACCTCCCGGGCTACGGGTATGCGCGTACCTCCAAGTCGTCACGGGCCTTGTGGCAAAAGATGATAAGCGACTATATGCTTAAGCGCGAGGCGCTGGTGAATGTGTTTGTGCTGATAGATTCACGCATTCCGCCCCAGGAGATAGACCTGAGGTTTATAGACTTTCTGGGCACCAACGGGGTGCCGCTGAGCTTGGTGTTTACCAAGATTGACAAGCAGAAACAGCGTGAGGTGGCAGCAACGGTGAACCAGTTTAAACGTGTGCTCTCCGAAACGTGGGAGGAGCTGCCCGAAATGATGCTGACATCGTCGGTTACCCGCTATGGTAAAGATGATATATTGAACCGGATAGAGGAGATAAACAAACATTTAAAGGAAAACAAAACGCAATCGAAACAATAATGAAGAGGAACAGGAAGATTCTATTGATATTGTTGCTTACAATGGTGTGCGGCTCTTCGGTTGCACAGAATACAGACCGGATAGACTTTGTGGTGAGGCATGTGTCGCGCAAGGCGGCTGTGAAACATGCATCGTTCTCGGTGTGTGTGCACAATATTTCGAAGGACAGCACCATCTATTCGCGCAATGACGATATGGCAATGGTGCCGGCTGCCATCAACAAGCTGTTTACCACCGCCGCAGCCTACAGCCGCTTGGGGCCGCGGTTCAACTTTGAGAACTATCTTTATTATAGCGGTTCTATCGACAGCAAGGGAACGCTACAGGGCGACTTGATAGTGACGGGCACGGGCGACCCATTCTTCTGCTCCGACCGTTTCCCCCACACCGATTCCACGTTCCACCGCATGCTGGAGAGCATCCGCAAGAAGGGCATCCGCAGGGTGAACGGCCATGTGTATGCCGACACTTCTATTTTCGTGGGCGACAACATCAACCCCACCTGGCGATGGAGCGACATCGGCAATTACTTTGGCAGTGGTGCCTACGGATTGAACTATAATGAGAATTCGGTAGATGTGCATTTCCGTGCAGGTCGCCGGGTGGGCGACCCCGCTGTGATTACCAGCACGCATCCCGATATCCCGATAGTGAACCATGTGGTGACCGGCCCAAGGGACACGGTGTTCGATGTCTGCTTCTACGGTGCACCTTACGAGAACGGGCGTGTATGTCGCGGTGTGGTGCCTTTGGGTACTGCCGACACCCATTTCCGCGCTTCGTTGCCCAATCCTGCCTACCAGATGGCCAAGGATTTCACAGCCTATCTCGACAGTAGGGGCGTGAAAGTATCGGGCGAGCCTTCGGTGCACTTCACTATGCCCACCCACTACAAGAAACTGCATGTGGACACGGCGTTCAACCTCTTTATGAATGCGGCCCTGACCACCCAAACCAACAACAACCTTGCGGCCGAGAGCCTGTTTAAGTTGATGGGTTATCTGCGCGACGGTCATGGTAATTATGAATCGGGGCGCAAATTCATGTACGAATACTTTAACGAGCTGGGGCTTGACGGCACCGAAATCAACATGGTGGATGGTAGCGGCCTTTCGCGCGACAATCATGTTACGGCCTATTTCGTTTGTCAGTTCCTGGATGCAGTGGCCCGCCAGCCTTTCTTCCCCGATTTCGCCCGTGCCATGGGCATCAGCGAGAAAATACCGGAATATGACATTATCCCCGAGGTGTCGGATGACTGCTCGTTGAAAATAAAGAGTGGCGTGATGACAGGTGTGCGCAACTTTGTGGGCTATTTCACCAACGAGGACGACCAAATGTTCAGCTTTGCCATTATGTGCAACAACTACGACTGCGACGACGCCACGATGAACCGCCTGATAAAGGATATTATCGAAGAGATAATACGGTTATAACTATAGCTCCCGTAACGTTGAGGAGTGAACAAAAAATAAGCCCCGACCGTTTGGCCGGGGCTTTATTGTGGTGTCTGTTACAACTATCGGATAAGGAAGGAGAACTTGGAGAAGTTCTTGAGTGCAATGCCTGTTCCGCGGGCCACAGCACGAAGGGGGTCTTCGGCAATGTGGACCTGTAGTTTGGTCTTGGACGAAATGCGCTGGTCGAGGCCACGTAGTAGCGAACCGCCGCCGGCCAGATAGATACCAGTGCGGTAGATGTCGGCAGCCAACTCGGGAGGAGTAGCGGAGAGGGTGTCGAGAATGGCCTGCTCGATACGTGCGATAGACTTGTCGAGGGCATGGGCAATTTCTTTGTAGTTGACGGAAATCTCTTTGGGCAGACCGGTCAGGAGGTCGCGGCCCAGGGTGGGGTAGTCCTCTGGCGGATCGTCCAGTTCGCTAACGGCGGCACCCACTTTGATTTTCACCTGCTCGGCGGTACGTTCGCCAATCACCATGTTGTGCTGTTTGCGCATGTATTCCACTACGTTCTCGTTGAATTCGTCACCGGCCACACGGATGGAGTTGTTGCACACAATGCCACCCAGCGAGATGACGGCAATTTCGGCGGTGCCACCTCCGATGTCCACAATCATGTGGCCTTCGGGTTCGAGCACGTCGATGCCAATACCGATGGCGGCAGCCATAGGCTCGTGAATCATGCGTATCTCCTTGGCACCTGCCTGCTCGGCCGACTCACGCACGGCACGCTCTTCCACATTGGTAATGCCGGAGGGAATGCAGATGACCATGCGGAGCGACGGGGGCATGAACGAACGGTTGATGTTGGTCATTCCAATAAGCTCGCGAATCAGATGCTGGGCCATCTCGAAGTCGGCTATCACACCACCGCGCAAGGGGCGGATGGTTTCAACATTCTTGTTGTCGGTTTTTCCGGCCATCATCTGGGCGCGTTTACCGACGGCGATGATACGGTTGTTGTTGCGGTCAACGGCCACAATCGAGGGCTCGTCAATTACTACCTGGTCATTGTAAATGACAATGGAGTTGGCGGTTCCCAAGTCCATTGCGACCTCTTTGTTGAAGAAAGAAAATAAACCCATTATGTTATTATTTTTTATTCGAAAAGGGATTGATATTACTTATACGCAAATGAATGAAAAAAGTTTCATTTAGTGTTTAAAATGTCTGAAACCGGTGATGGCCATACCCATGTGGTTCTTCTCGCAGTAGTCTATCGAGTCTTGGTCGTGGATAGAGCCACCGGGGTGTGCCACAGCCACGATGCCTGCTTCGTGGGCAATCTCCACACAGTCGGCGAAGGGGAAGAAGGCGTCGCTGGCCATTACGGCTCCATTGAGGTCGAATCCAAACGACTTTGCCTTGGCGATGGCCTGTTTCAGTGCATCCACGCGGGATGATTGGCCAGTACCACTGGCACACAGCTGTCCGTTCTTGGCCAGCACAATGGCATTGCTCTTGGTGTGTTTCACCAGGATGGTGGCAAATGCCAGGTCTTCGGCCTGCTGGGGAGTGATGGGGGTGGAGGTAACGCTCTTCTGCATGTCGGCAGCGGTGGGCACTACAGTGTCGCGGTCCTGAACCAACACACCGTTCAGCACGCTGCGGAACATGGGATCGGACATCTTGAAGTTGTGACGTTTCAGAATTATGCGGTTCTTTTTGCCTTTCAGTATGGCAAGGGCATCATCTTCGTAGTCGGGAGCGATGCACACTTCGAAGAAGATTTTGTGCATCTCTTCGGCCACATCCTTGGTGATGGTGCGGTTGGTGATAAGTATGCCGCCGAAAGCCGACACGGGGTCTCCAGCCAGGGCGTCGGTCCAGGCTTCGAGCAGTGTGGGACGGCAGGCCAGACCGCAGGCGTTGTTGTGTTTCAGGATGGCAAATGTGGTGGCACTGTAGTCGTCAATCAGTGCGCAGGCGGCATCGATGTCGCCCAGATTGTTGTATGATATTTCCTTGCCGTTGAGTTTTGTGAAGCAGGCTTCAAGGTCGCCATAGTAGTATCCCTTTTGGTGGGGGTTCTCGCCATAGCGCAATATGTTGGCATGATTGCAGCTCTGTCGGAATGCGGGTATTTGTTCCTGCTGGTTGAAGTAGTTGAAGATGGCCGTGTCGTAGTGGGAACTTACGGCAAAGGCACAGGCAGCGAAATGTCTGCGTTGCTCCAAGGTGGTGCTGCCCTCTTGCTCGTTGTATATATTGAGAAACTCAGCATAGTGGTTCACTGCGGGCACTATCACCACGTCTTTGTAATTCTTGGCAGCTGCACGAATCAGCGAGATGCCTCCAATATCAATCTTTTCAATGATATCCTGCTCGGGAGCGTTGCTGGCCACGGTGGCTTCAAAGGGATAGAGATCCACTATCACGAGGTCAATTTCGGGTATTTCATATTGAGCCAGTTGCTCGCCGTCCGAATACATGTCGCGACGGCTCAGTATGCCACCAAACACTTTGGGGTGCAGTGTTTTTACTCTTCCGCCCAAGATGGATGGATAGCCCGTCAGCGACTCCACGGCCACAGGGGTGATGCCGAGGTCGTTGATAAACTTATATGTTCCGCCGGTAGAATAAATGGTAACCCCCTGACGGTCGAGGGCTCTCACGATGTCTTCCAGCCCGTCCTTGTAGTAGACGGAGATGAGGGCTGATTTTATTTTTTTTAGTTCCATTATTACTATATATTATATGCTATATATCCATATAAAACACTGACAATACATCACTTGCGCGATATATTGCATTTGTACTTGCAAAGTGCAAATATACAATATTTTTCTTATTCAGTCAACTTTTTTATTTGTTCTTCATACCGCATGCCACAAAAAGAAAAACACCTCAGGGCAGTCCCTTGTGGCTTTTTCTCTTTCGTTGTGAGACTTTTCTTTCGGAAATGCGTAAGTGTTTATTCTGTCACTTGGAGTATTACATGGGTGTTGCCTATTTCTCCATAGTGTTTTCAGCCAGTAAGCACATTGAATGTGAGATGCCCCATAATGTTTGACATAAAGGTTTCCCCACGGTCAACCTGTTTTAATAAATTAGAGCTGCAAGGGGGATGCCTTGCAGCTCTGTGGGGTATTGTGCATTATATGCTGGGGGTGAGCAACAAGTCCTTTCCGTGTTATTCACCAAATTCTATGCCGAGGCCTTTGGCTGTGTGGACCAGTGCGCCGTTGGGGTCTACGAGGTTCTGTGCACGGACGGCCTCTTCCAGCGACACAGCCACGATGTCGGGGTGACGGTAGGCCACCATTTTGCCATAGTTGCCGTTGATAACCTCTTCCATAGCGCGCACGCCAAACTGTGAGGCCAGCACGCGGTCGAAGGCGATGGGTGTGCCACCGCGTTGCAGGTGCCCCAGAATGGTGCAGCGGATGTCGTGCTCCACGCCGGCTTCTTTCAAATCTGCTGCCAGCTGGTGGCATATGCCGCCCAAACGGATGTGCTGATAGCCCACCTCGGTGGCTTGCGAACCTACAGCGGACCCACCCTTGGCCTTGGCCCCTTCGGCCACCACAATGATGCAGTATCCGTGCCGTTTGTTGTACCGCTGCTCTATCTTGTTTTTAATCTTGTTGATGTCATAAGGTATTTCGGGAATGATGCATACATCCGCCCCGCCGGCTATTGCGCTGTGCAGGGCAATCCAGCCGGCATCGCGTCCCATCACTTCCATGATGAACACTCGGTTGTGGCTGGCGGCGGTGGTCACCAGCTTGTCGATGGCCTCGGTGCATATCTGCACGGCGGTCTGGAACCCGAAAGTGTAGTCGGTCGACGACAGGTCGTTGTCTATAGTCTTGGGCACGCCCACAATGTTCAGTCCCTTCTGGGCCAGCCCCAAAGAGATGCGTTGCGAGCCGTCTCCACCAATATTAATCACAGCGTCCACGCCCAGATACTGCAGTTTGCGGATCATCTCGTCGCTGCGGTCCACGGTGGTCCAAGTGCCGTCCTGCTGTTTCACAGGCCATGCAAATGGGCCTCCCTTGTTGGTGGTGCCCAATATGGTTCCGCCTTGTATCTGAAGACCTTCCACTGTCTTCTCGGTCAGCTCCATTATCTCGGTGGGCTCACGCAACACGCCGTTGAACGACTCGATGCAGCCTATCACTTCCCAGTCTTTTTCTTGCGACGCACGTTTCACTATGCCGCGTATCACTGCGTTCAGGCCGGGACAGTCGCCGCCTCCCGTGAGGACCATAACTCTTTTCAATGCCATGTTATTTCTCCTTTAAATAATTGACTAATAGTGGGGTTATATCCCGTAGGCTCCCCTTATTAAAAGTACAAAGATACAAAAAATATGACACATGAAAGGAAAAACAAAGGTTTTTTTCTTTCCCTCATTCCCGTTGTCCACAGTCATCTGGATTTCCGGTCATGCATGTGGCTGGCTGTGTGGCCATCCGTATGCCGTGTGCCGGTTGGTTGGGCGTGGTTTCGTCCTCGTTCCGTGGTGAGTCGTCCTGCTATTCGTTGTCCTTGGCAGCCTGACGTGCGGTTTCTTCTATGGCGTTGTTGTGACCGGTCAGTGCGGCAAAGGGTGCAAACTGGGCGGCCCGCGCCTCGAGCGGCATTGGTGCATGCCGTTGCGACACGTGGTGCGGAAGGTCTATTATGTCGTCATATTCGTCTGTCATGCTTTGTGTCCTCCTATCTGGTTGTTGCGGTCGCGTGCGGTGGCGCCTTCCTCAAAGTTCAATCCTTTCAGTATGGCGTTCTTGCCAAAGCGTTTCTTTATCTGTATCTGCACTTCCTGTATCTTGCGTTCCTTGTCCCTCTCGGCCTCTTCGGCTTGCCGCTGCCGTTCCAGTGCCTCGTAGTCGGTAAAGAGGTCCAGTTGTTGTGGCTCTGCTTGTTGCTTGGCCACCCGCTCGTCCATAATGTGGTTGGTGGTCAGGTTGATGTAGCGTATCAGCAAATCGGGGTTCGTTATATTGTCATACAACTGCATCACGGCTTCTATTATCACTTTCGACGACGACCCCGCACTCTTCAGCTTGGCTGTGCCGTGTGCCGCTTTGGGTACCGTGCGGCCATAATAGTCGGTGGTCCGCGGCCCCGTGTATTTTCTGCTTATGGCGGGATTGGTCATGCTCTCGGAGTCGTAGCTTATGGTCAGCACCAGTTGGTCGGTCACCAGCCGTTTCTCCACTAGTTCCAGCACCATCGTGTCGGCCATTTCCTGCACCACCACTCTCGCTTTCTCCCAGGTGTAGGGGCAGCTCAGCACCTGTCCATGGCTGAACGAGTTGCTCTCGGGGCGGTAGGCCTTTATCAGGTCTATGGTGCAAGGCTCCCAACCCCATGCATGGTCTATCAGCAATTCGGCGTTCACGCCGAAAAGCCGGTACAGCAGCTCCTCGTTCTCCACCGAGCAGCGCGCCACCTTGCCCATGGTGTCTATGCCGTAGGCGGCCAGCTGGTTGGCAATCCCGCGCCCCACTCGCCAGAAGTCGGTCAGCGGTCGGTGGTCCCACAGCTGGCGGCGGTAGCTCATCTCGTCCAGTTCCGCTATCCGCACCCCGTCCCTGTCGGCGGGTTGCTTCTTGGCCATAATGTCCATTGCCACCTTGCACAGATACAAGTTACTCCCAATGCCCGCGGTGGCGGTGATGCCCGTCTGCCGCAGCACGTCGCGTATCATGGTCATAGCCAGCTGGTGGGCGGTAGTGTGATACAGGGTCAGGTAGTCCGTCACATCCATCAGCACCTCGTCTATCGAATACACATGTATATCCTCTGGCGACAGGTACTTCAAATAAATCTTGTATATCCGTGTGCTGTACTCTATATAGTAGGCCATTCGCGGCACTGCGGCAATATAGTCCACCTCCAGTTCCGGACGTGCCTTCAGCTCTGTGTCCGAAACCGACTTCCCCTCAAATGCCCGCATCCCCAAGGCCATCCGGCGGCTGTAGTTCACCTCACGCAGCCGTTGCACCACCTCAAACAGTCTTGCCCGTCCCCCTATGCCATATTGCTTCAACGACGGCGACACGGCCAGGCATATCGTCTTCTCCGTCCGGCTCGCGTCGGCCACCACCAAGTTGGTCGTCAGTGGGTCCAGTCCACGCTCCACGCACTCCACCGAGGCGTAAAACGACTTCAAGTCGATGGCTATATATGTCCGTTGTTTATCTTCCAAGGGGTTAAATGTTTTGTAGGGTGTTATATTCCCGCTGCAAATATACTCATATTTTCCCATTCATCACAAAAAAAACTCTTCCACCCTCCCAGAGACAATAATCCTCTTTTCCATCCCCTCGCAAGCGGCTCCCTGCCTCCATTTCCCGTGCCGCCAACCTTCCTATATCCCCTTACGCCTCCGGTCGCAAATGCCTGAGAGCTTTGTCCTTTGCTCTCTTTGCAAACATTTTTCGCTATACTTTTCTTTCCAATTGGAAAAAAATATGTATTTTTGCTTCTCAGTTGTCGGCCGCCTGCCGCACATTCAATTGTTGACGGTGAAACGTTTAATGCCCCGTCGTGCAAACAGTTGTCCCCGTTGTTGGTGGCCGTGGTAATGTGTAATTAATGCAATTGGCTATATGAAACTGCAATTTATGGGTGCTGCCCGCGAAGTGACTGGCAGCAAACACCTCATCACCACCAAGAAGGGCTTGAAAATCCTGCTCGACTGTGGAATGTATCAAGGCAAAGGCCTCGAAACCGACGCCATGAACCGCGACCTTGGTTTCGACCCCACCGAAATCGATTACCTCATCCTCTCCCACGCCCATATCGACCACTCCGGTCTCATCCCCTACATCTACAAGCTGGGATTCCGCGGCACCGTCCTCTGCACCCCCGCCACCCGCGACCTCTGCGCCATCATGCTGGCCGACGCAGGCCGCATCCAGGAGGCCGATGTCCACACCTTCAACAAAAAACTCAAGGAGCAACATAAAGACCCCGTCGAACCCATCTACACCGAGAAGGAGGCACAGGAGTGTATGCACTGTTTCATCAGTGTCCCCTACCACAAACCCTTCAACATCGAGGGCGAAGTGACGGTCGAGTTCTTCGACGCCGGCCACATCCTGGGCAGCAGCTGTGTGTACCTCAAAATACGCGACGGCCGCCGCATCATCAAGCTGGGCTACACCGGCGACATAGGCCGATACAGCAAACACATACTCAAAGACCCCGAACCCTTCCCGCAGGTCGACTACCTCATCATGGAATCCACCTATGGCGACCGCATCCACGACACCCTCAAGGATGCCGAACAGGAACTCCTCATGGCCGTGCTCGACACCTGCACCAAGAAGAAAGGCAAACTCATCATCCCCTCCTTCGCCGTCGGCCGCGCACAGGAAATCATCTATGCCCTCGACCGCCTCGAGCATGCCGAACTTCTGCCCGACATCGATGTCTTTGTCGACAGCCCTCTCAGCATCTCCGCCACCAATATCATGCGCCTCCACACCGAATGCTTCGGCCAGCCCATCCTCGACTACATGAAGAAAGACCCCGACCCCTTCGGATTCGACCGCCTGCAGTACATACAGTCCGTCGAGGCCTCCAAGGAACTCAACCTACGCCACAAACCCTGTGTCATCATCTCCGCCTCGGGCATGATGGAGGCCGGACGAGTGAAACACCATCTCGCCAACCACATCGAAGACCCCTCCACCACCATACTCTGTGTCGGCTACTGCGAACCCAAAACCCTTGGGGCCAAAATCATGCGCGGCGACAAGGAAGTGTCCATCTTTGGCCATCCCCATAAGGTCAGAGCCGAACTGCGCCGCATCGAATCTCTCTCCGGTCACGGCGACTACAAAGAAATGATGCAATACATCGACTGCCAAAACAAACGCAAAGTGAAGACCCTCTTCCTGGTCCACGGCGAAGAGCAAACCCAGCTCAACTTCCGCGACACCCTCCTCAAAGCCGGCTGGCGCAACATCGAAATCCCCGAATTCCGCCAGGAAGTAGAACTGTAACGCACTTGAGTATCAGAGAGTGACATTTTTTATTTGCTCAATTGAAAAAAATGTTGTATTTTTGCAACAGCTTTTTAAGCAATTCACAATAAGGATTATTCCGTTGTGAAAACTATCAAGGGGGCGGGAGCGATTAACTTCCGTCGCCTTTTTTTAGATAAAAAAACCACTCTAACAAGCACCGGAATCTATTATCTTTGGATAGCGCACTGAATTGCTAAAAAGTTCATTCGATATTAGTTCTTTGACATTAAACAAAAAGAGAAAACAAGCACACACAAGTTGTGAATTGCTTAAATAGTTAGTTCGATATTAGTTCTTTGACATTAACATAAACGTATGAAGAAACAGAATTTGAGTTGTGAATTGCTTAAAAAGTTGGTTCGATATTAGTTCTTTGACATTAATACAGTGGTAGTAATAACGCGGATTACGTTGTGAATTGCTTAAAAAGTTGGTTCGATATTAGTTCTTTGACATTTCGCCGACCCCGTCATCGACACCGCCACTAGTTGTGAATTGCTTAAAAAGTTGGTTCGATATTAGTTCTTTGACATTTCAAGCCTTGAAGCGCAAGCGCGCTGACTCGTTGTGAATTGCTTAAAAAGTTGGTTCGATATTAGTTCTTTGACATTTATCTTTGCACCATAATTAAAAATAATAAGTTGTGAATTGCTTAAAAAGTTGGTTCGATATTAGTTCTTTGACATTCCAAAGAATTATATGATAGTGTGGACGACCGTTGTGAATTGCTTAAAAAGTTGGTTCGATATTAGTTCTTTGACATTCCCTGGTATAAATGAGAAACTTGCTTATTAGTTGTGAATTGCTTAAAAAGTTGGTTCGATATTAGTTCTTTGACATTGTTTGTTTGTGCTTTATATCCATCTTTCTGTTGTGAATTGCTTAAAAAGTTGGTTCGATATTAGTTCTTTGACATTACTTTTGTAAATAACGGCTCATCATAAGCAGTTGTGAATTGCTTAAAAAGTTGGTTCGATATTAGTTCTTTGACATTATATTGGACAATGAGCCTCATGAAGCTTTTGTTGTGAATTGCTTAAAAAGTTGGTTCGATATTAGTTCTTTGACATTGGCAAGGCACACAGGTGCCACGCTGCTGCGTTGTGAATTGCTTAAAAAGTTGGTTCGATATTAGTTCTTTGACATTAAGCCTGTTGAACAGAAAGCGCGAGAACTTGTTGTGAATTGCTTAAAAAGTTGGTTCGATATTAGTTCTTTGACATTGAGTATTTTGAGATTTGATATGTCCGAGTTGTTGTGAATTGCTTAAAAAGTTGGTTCGATATTAGTTCTTTGACATTTGAGCTTGATTGCATCTGTATGCAGCATGAGTTGTGAATTGCTTAAAAAGTTGGTTCGATATTAGTTCTTTGACATTATTATCTTGTTAAAATAGCCGATCAGAGAGGTTGTGAATTGCTTAAAAAGTTGGTTCGATATTAGTTCTTTGACATTTTTCTTATGATTATCTTTTAAGCTTATATAGTTGTGAATTGCTTAAAAAGTTGGTTCGATATTAGTTCTTTGACATTTGCAAAGCTCCGCTCACCTTACCCTTGTATGTTGTGAATTGCTTAAAAAGTTGGTTCGATATTAGTTCTTTGACATTGTAAAGGTATTATTAAGTTTAAAGAAGCTGTTGTGAATTGCTTAAAAAGTTGGTTCGATATTAGTTCTTTGACATTACTCATAGTAGGGTTTCAGCCACATTTCTGTTGTGAATTGCTTAAAAAGTTGGTTCGATATTAGTTCTTTGACATTGAAAGAGAAGAAAGAATATAGAGAAGCCAGTTGTGAATTGCTTAAAAAGTTGGTTCGATATTAGTTCTTTGACATTGCCCCTTGTTCCGGCACAGCTTTCCTATCTGTTGTGAATTGCTTAAAAAGTTGGTTCGATATTAGTTCTTTGACATTACGATGTCAGTAACTATATGGAATACAGTGTTTCAAAACGTGTCATGAACTAAAAAAATCCCGCTCTTTTGGGCGGGATTTTTAATTATGTCTGATGCTTTTTTCTATTCTAAAAATGTTAAAATAACTCCAATTGTTGTCCGGGTGCGTTGGGTGCTACCTCTTTCTGACAGTTATATAATTCGATGTCGGCAAACTGCTTGTCGGTGATGGTGAGACATCCTACTTGCCCGTATTGGGGAATCATGGTTCGCACACGTTTCAAGTGCACGTCCGCATTTTCCCTGCTTGCACAATGTCTCACATAGATGGAGAACTGAAACATCGTAAAGCCGTCGGCCAACAGATGCTTCCGGAAGTCGGTTGCCGCCTTGCGCTCTTTCTTTGTGTCGGTAGGCAGGTCAAAGAACACAAGCAGCCACATAATTCGGTATTCGCTAAAGCGGTCCATCACATCTCTGGATACGTTATTTTGCGTGCTTCCCCGGCAAAACAGCGAGCCAACGAGGCTGTGGTCTGGCTTGCCGCCACCATGAGCGGGCTTCGCTGGCCATTGATATGCACTTCGAGGGTGGGTACAGTGAGTAGGGAGCGTTTTATGTCGGTAGTGATTTCGTCGTTGTTTGGATATTTCTCTATGGTTTGCACCACGAGCTTGTCCACATATGGGCGGTAGGGCTCCATAATGTCGTCGGCCAGGCAATAGGCATTATATCGGTTGTGGTGGTGTATGCCCAGGGTTGGAAGCAGCCCGCTGCTCACCAGTGCCCGTGCTATCACTGCCCGCAACACCGCATAGCCATAATTGAAAAGGCTGTTGGGGTATACCCCTTCCCGGTCGCGTGTAAAGGTCTCTTCGGTGTCTGGAAACATTTGGCTCCAGTAGTAGGCAGCTGCACGCCCCTCAAGGTTGCTACTATCGCCCGACTTCACCGCTGTGGCCCATTGCTGCATATTGCCTGTCTCGGCATGACGCATTTCCCGCAGCACCGCAGCCTGATTTAGTATCTTCTGTTGCACCGTTTGTTGCCACAGCTGTTTGCGCAATGGTAGCGATGCTGATAGCTGGTCTTGAAAACGCTCGCTCTGCACCGTGTGGCCTTCCAGGGGCAGCATCAACCCCACAGGCATGTGGCGTTCATTGCATGTGATGACTGAAGCATTGTTGTCCAGCAGTGCGGCCATCAAGCCGTGGGTAAGTGTGATTTGTTGGCAGTCTAACACCACCATGCCGATATCCTCAATGGGAATGGTGGTTTGCCGTTCCGGTATGTCGCCTTGCCGTTCAAGTCGCACCACCATCTGCCCGTTCTTCATCGACAGGTAGGCTGGGTTGGAAAAACATAGCGTCTTTTTTATCATGTCTATCCTATGTGTTGTATATTTCCTAATCGGTCTACGGTCACAGGGATGCAAATTTCTTTAATCATCTCTCCAGTGATGGTCCGTTCCATTTTGTTTTTGGCTTCAAACTCCTTTTTCTGTAGGATAATGGATGCAATGGAATATGGCAAAAATAGACATGTCCTTTCTGTGAAAGAGATGCATTTATATATTCTTTTGGGGTCAATGTGATTGATATCTACACGTTCATCTTCCAACGGAACATACACCAAATCGTTGGGCGATAGTATGTAGAGAATATCAGCATCGGTCGGCATCAACATGAGGTCGTCTTGTTGTAATCTATCGGAAAGATGCTCTTTCCATTTCTTTTCGTATTTCTTTTGTAGCTCTATTGCTATATTAAGTGGGACTGTAGCAAACCCTCGAGTACCTTTTTTATTCTTGTATATCACAAAGAAAAGGTTAGTACCTTTAGCCGCCTCAACAAATTTTGTGGCTTTTTGCCCCGTGTTTCCAATGCTGTATTTGTTGGCTTGCTCATATACTCTGACCTTTTTTATGGGTTGATGTTTATGGCCTCCGTTCAAAGCCATTATATTTCGGTTCATCCTCTCAATCCCGTCGGCAGAGAAAGCTTCTGCTGCATTATTCCCTTCGGCCGCCAGATGTGCCTGTAATATAGAACGGATACCACTATCGGTAATGCTGTCTATGGTCTTTTGGGCAGCAGCAATGGTTGTGGAATCTTTCATTATATCTATCAAGTCTTTGCGAGTGGCGAAATACCGTTCTTTTGTGTCCTTGGTGTAATAGTACACTTCAACCTTCCCGTCAGCAGTCTCACTCCAGATATCCTTATGGTCGTCAAAGTATTTTATGATTTGTTTTTCGGTGTGATGAAGTGATTTGAAATACTTTATTTTCTCTTTCAACTCTCGGTTGACTATGCTGTTTGGATTGGCGATAGCATCCTTAATCCTTATTCTTTTCTTCAGTTGTAGGTTTACCTCTCCAAATACTGTTTCTTTGTGAAGGGGTTCCCGTATTGCCCAACTGTCACCTCTCGTTTGTTTTATGGCAATATGTTTTCCTTCATGTATTACATTATAGAAGTTGGATGTTTTGTTGATGACGCGTTGTTGATGCTTGAAACTGACAATAATCCTTTCAAGTGTCCGGTACACCTCTTCGGTGAATGTAGGCCAAGGCTTTTTGAAATCGCCAAAATGGGGTTGTCGTTGGCCGTTCTTGTCATTATGGTATTCTATTGTCCTCAGTTTGTTTTGTAAGTCATAACGGTTTTTGCTTTTGGCCGCTTCGTTATTGAGCAAGTTTATATGGTCGCGGGTAGTACACGCTATGACTATGGCATCCATTGCATGATGGCGGTGGTCTATGCGCTTTTTGTTAAATCCTTGACGCATGCTGAGAGGTACAGAAGGAATGGTGTTGTTGTTTTCGGTTCGGGTGGTGTAATCCCTTGTGCCGGTTATTGTGTTCAACCGTTCAAATCGGGGTAGCACAATCCGGTTCCACACATCGTTTATTCCCCAGTCTTTTTTCAGCCTGTCGGTAATGGATCCGTTACACGGAATGACGTTTTTGGAAGTGGTACTCTCTTCAAGGTTCCCTTTTTCATCTTCAGTACGCACAATGTTTGACAGTAGATGCATCATCAGCCGACTTATATAACGGCTGTCGTTCATCTGTCTGGATGTGAAATCATCAGGTATTTCATCCATCATGAGTATTTCACGTTTCTTCTTGCTTGTAAAAGTTGTCTTTACATGTCTCTCATATGCCTCCAATGATAATATTTCCACATCTCCTCCAAGGGTCAGATGAACTTTTTCGCCATGATGATTGGCAATGAATTCATGCCCTAATTCTTTTCCTTTCATTCTGTTGACCTCAGCTTCACAAATAACTTTGTTCGACATGGAATCATCGAACCAAAGACTTTGTGGTATAACGTGTTCTATCTCATAGGCAGGGGTGAACAGTTTGGCTAATGGGATTGGCTTTCCAGTATATGGAGATATGTATTTTTGGTCAAGCCATAACTTATATCTTTTTATTTCTGCTGCAGTGGGTTGGTCTTTTACCGCAGTAAAGCGTTTTTGGATATCCCGAATATCGTCGGGAATCTCTATATTGCTATTGAAGACCCCGTCCTCGTATATTTTTAATAGTTCCTGCTGCGATGGGGAAAATGGACGTACTTTTTCTATTTCATATTCGGGGTTTATCAGCTCGTTGAGCAGTAGTCGTATACGCTGATTTGTGGCTTCGCCCTCGGCAATAACTTTAGCAATATGTTCTCGCTCGTTTTTGGTTTTCTTCAATTCACGGCCCAACTCAATGTGTATTTCGTCAATATGACCTGTTTGTTCCCAAATATCGTGCACAACACGAAGACTCTCTGTTACTACCTGTTCAACTACCGGATTGTTCAATGAGTTGTGGCGGAAATGTGATAGATACTTGTTTATGTCCTCAGGAGTGTTCCATTTTTGTGCGTCTATGGCTTCAGAGTGTCTGCCATATACCAAATAGCATGCTTGCCATGTGTTCATTCCTTGGCATTGATCGATATTGTTAATGTAGTTGAAGCGTTCCCGCAACGAGGCTTTAATGGTTTCGTCTTCCTCACCGGTGATAATGTGTTCTATACGATTGCGGGTTTTCATATCAATATTGTCCGCTTTCCAATACCGGCCTTGCCGCATCAGTGGTAGCAGTCGGCCTATTGCCTTTGCCGAATAGGAACCATAGTCTTTTTCTTTATAAATAGTAAGTTTGTCGAATGCTTGGGCAAAGGCTTCTGTCTTTTCCGCGTCCCAACTCTGGCGGTGGGCATAGGTTCTCAATGCTTTGCGATATTGCTTCTGGTCATCAACCGAGTAGAGGATATGCCATAGCTGCAGTTCTTTCTCTTGTGTCAGAAAATCTTCAGCAATGCCAGCCTTGCGTAATCCTCCCAACAAGATGGCACGGGTTTCGCCAACAGGATATTTCCTGTCTTCCACATAATTCCAGCGGTAGGAAGGCAGCTCTTTTTTGCCGATTTTGAAATAATGTAGTATTTCCGATTGGTCAACCTCCTTTTGCGTTGAGAGATATTGATATAGGTTTGCGTATGCCTCAGCATCGGGCAGCAGGGTGGCTGTGATATCTTCGTCATTTTGGTAAATTCTCAAATTGGTCACGAATTGCCATATACGGAATTCTTGATACAGCGGATGAGATTTTGCAATACATTTGATTGCTTTTCCGTTTCTCTCTTCAAATGGGCAATCGTCAATCAGCCCCCGTTTGCTTTTCAGCGGTCGTTGATAGAAAAGTATATTGTCTATAAATAGATATTTGAAGCCGCGATGAGCTATGCTTTTACGGTAAGAATGATTGGAAGGATAGAGTTCAGCGATACAACGGTTATATAGCTCTTGGTCGTTCAGTTCAGGAATGTATTGTATCTGTTTGTCCAAAATCCGGCTTAATTCATCAACATATAGCTCTCGGTCAATGGTCTGTACCAAATCTCCTATTATTTTTCTGTCGGGATGCTGCAGTAGACTTTGGTAAATATATGCCCCTACTGTAGAACCGGATTGCTTTATATCGTTCTCTGTTTTAATTTTTCTCAGCCCCCAATCGTCTTCACTGGGCGAACTGATGGAGGGTGTGTCTGTTTTGTGTTTGCCATTCTTGTCCAATTTGAATGTGGCTATGAATCCCCGGGTCTTGCCTTCCCAATCGGGTGCTATCTTGAATGCCCTTCTGTAAATCCATCCATTTTCAAGTGTGATATTGTACCATATTCCCCCTTTCTTATCCTTCTCACCAGTGTTTTCTACTTTTACTATTTGTAGCTCATGGTATGACTTTTCCTCTTTTTGGTTCTCGGTGGAATCCAAACCTTCATCCGCTTTACCCCGCAATTGGTAGTAACCTCGCTTTTGGTTGAATTGCAACAGTATCCAAGCCAGCTCTTCTTTGCTTATGGGTTGAGTTAGCGCTTTCTGGCGAAGATAGTATATGGTCCAGTCGTAAGGAATCTTCTGGTCTACCCCGTTTCTCACGAAGTCAGACACCATTTCATTGAACGACGATTGGAACAAGAATTTTTTCTTACCGTCAGTTCCTTCTTTCCAAGCCAGTTTGGGTTCATCGTCCGAAACTATTTTGCCGTATCTTGATACTGTTGAGGCAAAATGTTCGGGCAGGAAACCTAAAATATTCAGTACTCTCAGCAGCCTTTCGCGCCGCAATAAAAAGCGTTCGCGCAGTCTCCTCATTCCCCTGTATTGAGTTCTTTTACTGGTATACGAAACGGGGTTGCCTTTTTCGAAGTCACCCAAACGTGCTGCATCCATGGGAATTATGCGAGATCCAGCAGATTCGATTATCTGCTTTTCATTGTCGATAACTGCCCAACCAATGCTGTTGGTACCCAAGTCAAGTCCGATTATTTTTGCCATAGTGAAAAAGAGGTTTTTGAAAATGCAAAGATAAGAATTTTTTCTGATTTTTTTGTGGATTGTGATTTTTTTTATCGAAGGGCGGTGCTTGATGGGGATGATTGGTTGCCGTTGGGGGTGTTAAAATGTTGTGCGGGCGGTGTGGGTTCGGTGTGGGTTCGCTTCTGTTTCAGTGCTTTATCGTTACTATGGCTGTATTTCGACGCTTTAAAAGCGTTGAAATAGTGTTGAAGTACTGTTGAAATAGTGTTGGAATAGTGTTGAAGTGGCGGGGCTGGGGCGATGTTGCACGGGAGGAGGAACGGGGATGCTGTGGGTGGCCGGGGGGAGGGGTTGTGGGGAGGTGTGGTTTGCGGGACAGGGGTTTAGGAGTGTGGTTGATGGATGGGGTAGGGGCGAGATATTGAGGGGCGGGGTTGGAGGGATTGGAAGTGGGTGCGGTTGGGGCGGAGGAAAGGAAACGGGTCCTTGCCGTTGGTGGGCAGGGACCCGTGGGTGGACGGCAGAGGGGCTGTGGTGTGGTTGGCCGGGCTGCCGGATGGGATATGTGTTATGCCGCGTTGTTGGACGCGGGAGGGGTTAGAAGAATACGCGGTGGCTGAACATGATGTAGCCTACACGGCGTTTCATGCCTTGCAGGGAGCCGTCGGCATAGGCTTCGTTGAAGAAGTTGTGGAAGGGCATGGAGAAGCGGAGGATGGTGCGTGATTGGTTGCGACGTGAGTAGCCGAAGGAGAGGGCGATGTCGAGTCCCCAGCCGTCGAGGAACATGTCTTTGGATGTGGGGCGGTAGGAGCCGCTACAGCCCACTACTTTGTCGTAGAAGGTGCCGACTTCGAATCCCAGGGTGTTCTGTCCGATGAGGAGACCGGCGCGGGGCTGGATGTAGTTGGCACGCATGTTGAGGTCGTCGGGCATGAAGCAGACTTCCTGGCTTTTGAAGTAGCCGCCCAGGTAGAGACCTATGGCGCTGGGGGTCCAGGCGAGGTCGAGACCGATGCCGTAGTCGCCGAGTTGCTTGAAGGGGGTGCTGAAGGCGCGGTGGTAGGGGCCGTAGATGTCGTTGGGAGCGTAGAATCCCTCTTTGGCCAGGCCGATGGGGAAGACGGTGCCGCAGTAGGGGAGGATGCTCTCGACGATGATTGAGTCGCTCTCGTTGCCTTTGAGGGTGAAATGGGTTAACACTCCGCGAGCAGTGCTGTAGATGATGTCGGTCCAGTAGTTGGATGTCCAGGCGTTGGTGTTGATGGAGAATTGTTTTTTGGTGTCTTGCGCGAAGACGTTGCACGACAAGATAACTGCCAGGGTTGCAATGAATAATGATTTCTTCATAAGATTGTACGTTTTTAATGTTCGAGGTGCAAAGATAACTAATTTTTTGTAAACAGAGGGGTGGGAGGTGTTTTTTTTACGTAAGGTTGGTTAGTGGCGGGGGCGAATGCAGGAGAGGCGAGGGGTTGCGGCGGCAGGGCGAGGCGGGTGTGAGGGACGAAAAAGTGCGGGGCGGCGGTGGGGAAAAGCGCGTTTGGCGGGAGCGGCTGTCGAGGGCGTTTGGCGGTAAGGGGGTGATAATTTGCGATGTATGTCTTTTTTTTCGCGGACGGGTTTTTATGTCGGGAAATTTGTGTAAATTTGCAAATCCAAAAAAGTAAAGTATTATGTTATCGTTTATCATTGCTGTTGTATTGTTACTGCTTGGGTATCTGTTGTATTCGAAGGTGGTGGAACGCATCCTCGAGGTTGACCCCAAGCGGACGACTCCCGCTGTGGCGCATCCCGACGGGGTGGACTATGTGCCGATGAAGCCTTGGCGCGTGTACCTTATCCAGTTTTTGAATATTGCTGGGGTGGGGCCTATATGCGGCGCCATTATGGGGGCGCAGTTCGGCACGGCGTCGTTTCTGTGGATTGTGTTTGGCAGTATTTTTGCCGGCGCGGTGCACGACTTTATAGCGGGTTTTATCTCTTTGAGGCGCGACGGGGCGTCGCTGCCTGAGATACACGGTGCCTATCTGGGCAACGGGGCGAAGCAGGTGATGCGCTATTTCACGGTGCTGTTGATGATACTGGTGGGTGCTGTGTTTGTGAATACGCCCGCGGTGCTGCTGAACAATAATTTCACTCCCGACTGGAATATTTTCATCTGGGTGGGTATTATTTTTGCATACTATCTTGTTGCCACACTGCTGCCTATTGACAAGCTGATTGGTAAGATATACCCTGTGTTCGGGTTCCTGCTGCTGGCGATGGCGGTGGCCATTGTGGTGGCGTTTGTGGTGTATCAGCCGCCTATTCCCGAGGTGTGGGACGGGCTGGAGAACCGTCATCCCGACGCGGCGCATAATCCTATCTTCCCCATGATGTTTATATCGATAGCCTGCGGAGCCATCAGCGGATTCCACGCCACGCAGAGCCCCTTGATGGCGCGTTGCATGACCAACGAGAAGCAGTCGCGGCCGGTGTTTTACGGAGCCATGATTACTGAGGGCATCGTGGCCCTGGTGTGGGCTGCGGCGGCCAGTTATTTCTTCGGTCCCGACAGTCCGGTGGACACGGCAGGCAAGGGCGGTCCCGCGATGGTGGGTGTGATAGCCAACACGTGGTTCCCCAAGGTGATATCGGTGATATGTGTGCTGGGTGTGATTTCGGCGGCAGTGACGTCGGGCGACACAGCGTTGCGGTCGGCCCGCCTTATTGTGGCCGATTTTCTGCATTACGAGCAGAAGCCTATAAAGAACCGTCTGTTTGTGGCATTGCCTATTTTTGCCATCACGGCGGGCGTGCTGGTGTATTCGCTTATCGATGCCAAGGGTTTCGACGTGATATGGCGTTATTTTGCCTGGAGCAACCAAGTGCTGGCCACGGTGACGCTGTGGACGTTGACGGTGTATCTGTTCCGCCGCCACAAGCCCTATATCATCACGTTGCTGCCGGCCATGTTCATGACGATGGTGACGGGGTGTTTCCTGTTTGTGGCCGAGAAGGAAGGTTTCGGAGCCATGTTGCCCCGCTGGCTGGGATACACCATCGGCGCGGTCATCACGCTGTGTGCCACAGCACTTTTCTTCCTGTGGGCAAGAAAGGCAGAGTCGAAGGAACAATAAGGCCACATAATGCCTGATTGCCGCAACTGCCGTTAGGAAAAGAGACGGGTGGGGGAAGGACAAGATTTGTGAGAAGTTTTTTTTTGTAGGTGATAACAATATAATTTATTAGAATACGTTACATGTGTCGTAGTCTTAGGTAATTAAACAAAAATGTGGCTCTATGATAACTCGATTTAAGGCATCAAATTTCACTGTGTTTACAGAGCTGGATGTCTCTTTCTCGTCAGGTATAAATATTTTCATTGGGAAAAACGGGACGGGGAAGACTCACTTGATGAAAGTTCTGTATTCTGCTTGCTCTGTGATGAATAAGATGGAGGATCGGTCTTTTGCTCAAAAATTGAATGGGGTGTTTATGCCCCGCAGCATAGGCCGATTGGTACACCGGTCTCAGGGTAGAGGTGCAGGCCGCGTAGTTGTGTACAGGCGTAACGAGGGGGAAACCAAAGAAAGGACTATCACGTGTGACATCACAACCCTCAATAAGACTTCGGTGAGCCATAGTCTATGGAAAGAGGATAATCAGGCCGAATCTATTTTTATTCCTGTAAAAGATATGTTGGCCAATGCTCCAGGCTTCCGCTCACTTTTCAGTCAAAAGAAATTGGCTTTTGAGGAGGTTTATCTAGATATAATCGACAAGGCTTTTTTACCCATTGTCAGGGGGAAGCAAAGCCCCGAGCGTGTCAGGCTTCTCAACATTCTGAACAATGCCATGTCCGGTCGAGTGGTTGAAAAGAACGAGACTTTCTATATGAGAAATGCCTCTGGCGAGCTGGAGTTCTCCCTTCTGGCCGAAGGTTATAGGAAATTAGGCCTTCTTTATAGGCTGATTCAGAATGAGACTTTGACCAAAGGAACAATGCTGTTTTGGGATGAGCCGGAGGCCAACCTAAACCCACAGTTGTCGCAAACCGTGGTTCAGATTCTTTTGGAACTTCAACGAATGGGCGTTCAAATATTCATTGCGACACACGATTATGTATTGTTGAAGGAGTTCGAATTGGCAACTACTCAAGAGGATAGTGTGCTTTATCACACTTTGTATAAAGATGATGCCGGGATTATTCGTCACAATGCCACAAATGAAATGGGAAGTCTATACCCCAATGCTATTGACGAGACCTTCGGAAGAATATTGGATGATGAAATCAGAAAAGGCCTGGAGGATTTATGAAGTTGGATTTGCGAGAAGAGCGGGTTCGTTTGGATTTTCCCAATGCCCTGGCGTTGTACAAATTTGACGAGAGGGAACGGCTGTCTCCCACTTTCCATGGGGCGCCCATGAAAGCCGTTGATGTTCTTGCGGAATTCCCTACTTTCCAGTTGTGGATAGAAATAAAGGAGTATACTCCAGAGGAAATCCAAGAGATGAAGGACGAACGAGATAAAGGGAAACCCGGAGAACTCCACCATAAAACATGGTTGGTCAACAATTTCAAGTATAAATTCCGAGACACGTTCCTTTATCGTTTTTGCGAAGAGAAGATAGACCTCCCCGTGGTGTACGTGTGTTTAACGAATTTCGACCATGCTTTGAACATTTTTTTTCGCAAGCAACTGATAAACCAGCTCCCAACTGGCAAGGTCATGCCAGATCGATGGAGAAAAGAACTCATTGCAAAGAATCATGTCTTTGTAGTAGACGAAGGTGATTGGCAACGAAATCTGGAGCAGAAATTTGGAACATGTGTGCGGTATTAAGCTGGCAACTGTGACTATTAAGTAGAAAAAAGGGATGGTGGTGCAATAATTTATAGATATGTACGTTTATGTAAAGAAAAATTTGTATCTTTGCAACATATTTTGTATTGAAAAATATTGGTTAAAATGAAGAAATACATTGTTTTATCGTTGGTCTTGCTGTTGGCAGGCACCGCTTTTGCCGGCAACAAGCCCCGTAAATCATCACGTCAGGAAATGGGTATCAACGGCAATGCCGTGTATGTCATTGAGTATACTTACGACATTCACGGTGGCCGCAACGGTGGCCGTCGCCTTATCTGCATCGACTCCATCACGTTCGACAAGCGAGGCAATTTCCAGGATAAATACCGTACCAAGGATGGCGAGTACATCTGGTATTCGTATTATTTCGACGTTCACGGCTACGCATTGGGCTGGAACGAGTATAACCGCGCCAAGGAGTTGATAGGCCGTACCGCCTACCGCAACGACAAGAACGGCAACCGCATTGAGCGCACCGTGTATATGGGTGAGCACATGACCAAGAAAGAGACTTCGCGCTACGACAACAACCGATTGGTGGAGGAACAGAGCTTTGCCCCCGACGGCACGATGACCGAGAAGCGTGTGTATAAGTATGACGCCAGCGGCAACAACACCGAGTTGGAGTTCTATGACCGCGACGGAGAGTTGATGCAGCGTTATCTCTACCAGTACGACAGCCACGGCAACCGCATTGAGTGGCGTTTCTATGATGCCGACGATTTCCTTGTGGCACTGACCACCTACTACTATGACGACCACGACAACCTGATTGAGCTCTCCTCGTTCAACTATGACGAGCACCTCAACTGGAAACACAGCTATGTGTTCGAGTATGACGAGGACGACAACTGGGTGCGCCAGACCATCTACCGCAATAATGTGGCTTATCAGGTGATAGAGCGCGAGATTGCTTTCCCCGCCTATTAATCTTTAAGAGTAATGAAACGCAGCGGAATAATAATTGCCCTTATCCTCGGCATCAGCGCGATAGTGGCGGTGTGGCTGGGCGGCAAATATTTTAACAAGGCACGTGGCCACGCCAAGACCGTCTCGGTGGTGGGCAAGGCTGACCGCGACTTTACTTCCGACCTCATTGTGTGGAGGCTCAATTTCAATGTGCTGAACACTGACATGAAACAGGGCTACACACAGATAAAAGACATTTCCAACACTGTCCGCGACTACCTCAAAAGCAAGGGTGTCAAGGCAGATGAAATGGAATATGATGCCATAGTCTGCGACAAAGAGACCGAGTACCATTGGGATCAGCAGACACAGCGCGGCTACAATACCTTTGTTGGCTACCGTCTCAGGCAGAGTATCAAGGTGGAAAGCAGCGATGTGGACAAAGTGGAGAAAATCTCACGCGAAATATCCGAGTTGCTTGACAAAGGCATACAAATCAGTGGCAACAATGTCAACTATTATTATACCAAGCTTGCAGACCTGAAGATAGAGATGCTTGCCGAGGCCACGGCCGATGCCCGCAACCGTGCCGAGACCATCGCCAAGAGTGCCGGCGCCCGTCTGGGTGGCCTGCAGACTGCCAGCATGGGCGTGTTCCAAATCACTGCCCCCAACTCTTCTGATGAGGACTACTCTTGGGGCGGAACATTCAACACCACATCCAAGAAGAAACGTGCCAGCATCAACATGCGTCTGACCTATTATGTCAGATAGTGGGGTGCGGCATAAATAAAGGACATAATAAGACGTGAGGCCGCAAAATGGCAGCACGTCTTTCTTTTTTCTGACCGTTATGACACGCAGAACACTCACCACCATCCTCTTGGTTGCCCTTTTGCTAGGACGGATTCCTGCCATTGCCCAGCCGCAGACGATAGACACTTCCGATATCGTTATCCTTTACGACAATGACGTTCACGGTGCCGTGGAGGGCTACCCGCTTATGGCTTCTCTTCGCCGCCAGATGCGGCAACTCACGCCACATGTCGCCCTCGTTTCGTGCGGCGACTTCCTTTCCGGCATACCCTATGGTACCGTTTCCTCGGGTAGTTACCTTGTACGGCTGATGAATGCTGTGGGTTACGACTATGTCACATTGGGCAATCACGAGTTCGATTTCGGCCTTCAGACGCTGCAACAGCGAGTCGGCCAACTGACCGCCAAGGTTCTGTGCTGCAATTTCTCCTGTATCGGCCAGAACCGCTCCATCTATCCCGGCTATGACATACGCTGCTATGGCAACCGCAAAGTGGCTTTTATCGGGCTCACAACCCCTCATGTCCCCGCCTTGTCCACTCCCACTTTCTTCCGAGGCAGCCTTTGCCGATGGCTTTACACTTTCTATCCCACCGCACTCGACTCGCTGTTGCAATGCCGCGTCGATGAAGCGCGGCAGGATGGGGCCGACTATGTCATTCTTTTGGCCCATGTAGGCATCGATGACATGCCACACCTTGTGGCAAGCACCTCGGGCATAGATGCAGTGCTCGACGGACATTCGCACAGCGTCATTCCCCACACTATCCTCTACAACCGCCTTGGCAAAGCCGTCCTCTGGACCTCGTCGGGGGCTTATTTCCGCTCATTCGGAAGGGTGGTGATCAGCGCCAACGGCGACATAAACAGTGACCTCATTCCCCGTGATGCCGTCGCTGCATCAGCCGCAAGTGCCACTGCCGTCGACGACACGCTGGCTGTCATCCGCCAGGAATTTGAAAAAAAAGCCCATTCTTGGGATGGACATAGTGCCGTTGCCTTGAGGCGCGTTGATGCCAACGACAGTTTTGCCGACTGCACGCTGGGCAATTACTTCACCGATGCCTTTCGCGCTGTAGCAAAAGCCGACATTGCGGTGATGAATCGCGGAGGTATGCGTGCCGACCTTCTGCAGGGCGACCTGACAGAAGGCGACTTCTGGGAGGTGGCGCCATTACGGAACAAGCTATGTCTTGTCGAAATGACAGGTCAGGCTCTGCTTGATGCGTTGGAGATGGGCTGCCGCCATTGGCCTGCAATCGGTGGTGGGTTCCTGTATGTTTCCGGACTTACCTACGAAATTGACCCTACAGTAAATAGCCCTGTGGTCACCGACAAAAACGGCTTTCTCTTCCGTGTGGAGGGCAAACGGCGTGTATGCAACGTACAGGTGTGGAATGCCAGGAAAGGCCGCTACGAACCACTCAAACCCAAACGCATCTATCGTGTGGCAGGCACCGACTATATCCTTCTTCACCACGGCAACGGTCATGTGTTCAACGGTGTCCGGGTCATCGACGCCGCTGTGTGTAGCCACACGAAAGCATTGTTGGTATATCTTTATGACTATCTTGATTTTATAATCGGTGACCAGTATATGCGGCCAGAAGGCCGCATCCGTGTGCGGTAACGCAGTAGAGGGTCGGGAAATGGTGCGTTCCAGAACTCCGGCTGCAACCGATAACACGGTTGCCGCCGGTGTCGCATCGTGGCATATCATTTACAACGTCATTGGAGCTTCGCTCTGGTGACGTTGTTCTTTCCCATTAACGCGTTCATCAGCCGTTCGAGTTTCGTCCGTTATCCGTTCGTTGTGTGTCAGGGTTACAGAAAACGTTCAAACAACTTGTTATCCAGAAATGGCAGATTGAGGGAGGCACATCGTTGTGCCGAAAAATGCCAAAGTTTTTTAATAATAGTTAATTCCCGAATCGCTTGCGGTGATATAGGTTATTTTTTGTACCTTTGTACCTTTCCCGTGGTACGGGTGATATGGATAATTAATTGTTATATAGTGTTTTATAAATATTTATTGTTGTATTAGAATTGTTATGAAAAGTAGAGTAGGAGCCATTTTGGCACTCTTTGTGGGATTATTGATTTCTATGCCCGCATGGGCACAGACCACCACTTCGTCTATTGTGGGACGGGTGGCCGACGTTGACGGGCCGCTGCAGGACGCTTTGGTCACGGCAGTGTATACGCCATCGGGCATAACCTACCACGCGTTGACCAATGCCAACGGCATGTACCGCATTAACGGAGTGGTGGCGGGAGGCCCCTATACCATAAAGGCAGAGATGCAGGGACACAGGGCTGCCGAACGGCTGAATGTGTCGGCACCGCTGGGCGACAAGGTGGAGGTGGATTTTGAGTTGCAGATTTCATCCACTACGCTCGATGTGGTGGTGATAAGCGACGATGCAGCCAATTCGGGCATGGATGTGCAGAACTCGGGTGTTGCCACCCATATAGACAATAGAGCACTCATGGCCGTGCCCACCGTGAGCCGCAGCCTGAACGACATCATGCGTTTGACCCCGCAAGGGACAGCCTCGGGCACTGGTTTTACTGTGGGTGGCGGCAATTACCGCAGTTCGGCGGTGACGGTGGACGGAGCGTCGTTCAATAATGCATTCGGCATTGGTCCGAGCCTGCCGGCAGGAGGCAACCCGTTGTCGCTTGATGCGATAGAACAGGTGTCGATAAGCATTACGCCGTTCGATGTGAGACAGAGTGGATTTCTGGGCGGAGCCATCAATATGGTGACCAAGCAGGGCGGCAACGAATGGCATGGCTCTGTATACGATTACTATACCAGTAGCGGCCTGAGCGGTAGGCGGCTGGGCAATGTGGAGTTGTCGCAAGCCAGTGCGCTGAACAATGTGACGGGGTTCACGCTGGGCGGCCCCATAGTGAAGGACAAGCTGTTTTTCTTCCTGAATGCAGAATATACGCCCGAGCGGGTGCAGGGAGCGACGGCACAGGCCCGCCAAGACGAGAACAGCGAGTGGGGAGGCAACGGTTACAACCGTCCTACCGTTGGCAGGATGGACAGCATAAGGAATTATTTGATAAATGAATATGGCTATGATCCCGGGGCTTATGAGAACTACTCAGTCGATGCTTCGGACTATAAACTGCTGGCCCGTTTGGATTGGATAATCAACAGCGACAACCGCTTCAACATCCGGTTCAGCCACACCCACACCACCATGGTGGAGGCGTCGAGCTCGATGAGCGGCATAGGAGGCGCTGAAACACAGTTCAGTGTGAATGGGGAGAACTATTCGTTCAACCGCCAGTCGGAAGGACGCCTGTCTAACTATGCGCTGATGTTCCAGTCGGCACGGTATACCAAGAATCAGGACTTCTCGTCGGTGGCTGCCGAGCTGGACAGCCGACTGTTTGGCGGACGGGGCAACAATGTGTTGCGGTTCACGATGTCGTATCAAAACGAGCCTCGCGGTCACTATGGCAAGGATTTCCCCACGGTGGATATACTGGAGCCCTATACCAACAGCGACGGGGTGCGCAAGTATGCCGTATACACCACCTTCGGCCTGGACCCCTTCACCTACCAGACCGCCAACCGCGTGAGGACCATTAATGTGACCGACGAGCTGACATATAGCACCGGAATACATACGCTGGTGGGCGGCGTGCAGCTGGAGCACAGCAATATACGCAATGTGTATATGGCCGGTGGCGGTGGCTGGTATGTGTTCGACTCGTGGGATAGCTTTGTCAACAAGCGCGACCCGGTGCTCTTTATGGTCTCTTTTGCCAGCGGGGCAGACCCGATGGCTTTGCCTGAATATGTGTTCAATTACATTCAGCCTTCGCTGTATGCACAGGACGAGATGGAGTTTGGCCGTTATTTCAAACTGACAGCGGGATTGCGGCTGGAAATGCCCATGATACGGTTTGCCAACGACAACTATCATGCGGGTTTTGCCCGTGTGGTGGAAGAGAACCCGGGCAGCACATTCGACGGGAAGAATCCGGGCGATATGCCTGGGGTGAAGGTGAATGTGTCGCCGCGTGTGGGCTTTAACTGGGATGTGGCCCAAAACCGCAAATTGATAGTGCGCGGCGGGACGGGGCTGTTCACTGGACGGATACCCAATGTGTGGCTGGTGAATGCCATATCGACTTCGAATGTGATGACGATTAGCTATGTGGCCAATACCAAGATTCCGAATGCTGTGGTGCCGTTCAGCCCCGACCGGTCGGAGATAGTGGGCTGGGTGGCCGAGGGACAGGAATCGGCTTTGCCCAAGAGTGCTGTGATACTGGCCAAGGATTTGCGGATGCCTACCACTTGGAAAAGTTCGTTGGCCGTAGATGCCAAACTGCCATGGGGAGTGAAAGGAACATTGGAAGGGATATATAGCTACAACTTCCACGAGGTGGTGGCCACTACGCTGGGCTATGTGGAGGGAGAGCCTTTGCAGCTGCCTGGCGAGCCGACGGGCCGCGTGAGCTATGAGCAGGAAGGCGTGGGCAACAACATGTCGGGAACATATTTGCACAACAATGACAAGCTGCATGGACGCTACCTCTCGCTGACAGCACAGCTGGAGAAACGTTTTGATTTCGGCTTGAACCTTACGGCAGCATATACTTACAGCTCCGCACTGGCAGTGCACGACGGGGGCGGCGACGCGGCGAACACCCTCACGCAGGTGAGCAATGTGGACGGCGATAACTGCCCGGAGTTGGGGTATACGGCTTTTGTGTCGCCCCACAGGGTGATTGCCACGGTTGACTATACCATTTATGAGGGACGCCGTACCGCCACGCGGGTGGGCATGATGTATGAAGGCTATCATGTGGGCATGGTGAACGATGTGGCCTATTCCGGCCTCTCGTATCTGATGAATGGAGTAGGAGGAATCTCTGCATCGAGGCTGGTGTATGTGCCTACCGACGAGGAACTGGACGGAATGCCTTTTGTGACCGACGAGAACCGCGAGGCCTACCGCCAATATATAGCCAACGACCGGTATTTGAGCCATCATCGGGGCGAATACAGCAAGCGTGGTGCAATGCTTGCCCCGTGGCACAACCGTTTGGACATGAAGGTGTGTCAAGAGATATACTTTGATGTGAAGGGCCGGAGAACCACTTTGGAACTGGGTGTGGATTTGGTTAACGCCACCAATCTGTTGAACAGCAATTGGGGAACATACAAGCAGATAAGCAGCCAGACCATACTGGAATATGCCAATGGCAAATACTCTTTCAAGGAACCGAAGTGGAATGTGTACAACAATCTGCTTTCGGCTTGGCAGCTGTTGCTGCATGTGCGGTATTCGTTTTGATGGATAATGCTTTCATACGACCTCCCTATTTGGCCTTTGCACCCCTGCAAGGCTATACCGACTGTGTGTATCGCCAAGCCCACTGCGAAGCGGCAGGGGGAGTAGACGAGTACTATACCCCTTTCGTGCGGTTGGAGGGCGGAGAGCCACGCCGCAAGGATTTGCGCGATATAGATGCTGAACGCAACCACGGGGTGCCTACGGTGCCGCAGGTGATAGCCCGCGACCGCGAGGAGTTTGCGCGGCTGTGTGACGCTGTGCAGATGGCAGGCTTTCGGCGGGTGGACCTGAATATGGGATGCCCGTTCCCCATGCAGGTGAAGGCTGGCAGGGGCAGCGGGTTGCTGGCAGATGTGGAGCGAGTGGCGGATATTGGCGAGGAGATGAGGCAGCGCAGGGAAGTACGGTTCTCGGTCAAGATGCGGCTGGGACAGGAGGATGCGGAAGAATGCTTTCGGCTGGTGCCGATATTGAATGAGATGCCGCTGGAGCATGTGACGATGCACCCCCGCTTGGGCAAGCAGCAGTATAAAGGCGCGGACAGGGAAGCTTTTGGACGGTTTGTGGAGGCGTGTGGGCAGCCGGTGGTGTATAACGGCGACTTGCTTTCGGCGGAGGATGTGTCGGCAGTGATGCGGCAGTGGCCAACGCTGAAAGGGGTGATGATGGGGCGTGGGTTGTTGGCTCGGCCATGGATGTTCTCGAGGCGGGAGCCGTTTGCTGTGGTGCGCGAAATGCATGCGAAGATATATGACCATGCCGTGTCGGCGTTGCAGGGCGACAGCCAGATATTGGCACGGCTGCATGCCTTTTGGGAATATCAAACTGACTTGTTGGACAAGAAACAATACAAAGCTATCATGAAGAGCGGGTCGCTGAGGAAATACCGCGAAGCAGTGGCTGGCTTGTTTGGGTAGAATTTAGAAAAGGGCAAGTTGCCGAATGCCTTGCGCGCAGTAGTGCTGGTAGGGGCAGGCGTAGGGCTCGAGGCAGTGCTGGCCGGTGGGGGTGGTGGGCTCTTTGGTATCGAGAGCGATGTCCTTCATAATCGAGATGTTATGGGCAATGGTGTCGGATTGGGCAGCGAGGTCGTCGGTGAGGTCGACAATGGTGAAAGGGAGCTCGGAGTTGTTGGATTGTTCGGAGGAGGCGGGGTTGTCGGCAGGAGGGTTGGCGTGGATAACATTGAAGCTGTGCAACGGGCGGCAATGGGCTATAACGTAGTGCTGTATGGCAGCGTCGCGGCGGTAGGTGTCGCTGAGTTTGGAGCCTGATTTGATTTCGAAAATGTCGAGCGAGCCGTCGGGGCGTTGGCATACTATGTCGGCCAGGACGAGGACAACATCGTATAGAAAACCAGCCTCGAAGAGTACCGCCTCGGGGTTTTCGTCCAGCAGTTTGGCAGTGTGTTCGGGGTAGGCGCTGGTGTTGCGTCCGAGGTCAAGACTGATGTTGTGACCGGTGGGGAAGCTGTCGCGGACGGCTTGCTCGAAGTCGCGTCCGCGGTCGAAACGGCGCATCTGCTCGGCAGAATAGCGTGCGAGGTTGGGGCGGTGCACATCGAGCCATAACGCACGGTCGCACTGCAGACCTCTTATGTATTTGGACTTTGTGAGTAGATACCCTTTTGCCATATCGGTCAGGACTTTTTGCGGAGGCGGCGAGCTACGGGGCCGTTGTTGGGTTCGGGTTTGAATTGAGAGAGGCGGTCCAATAATGTGTCTAGACTGTCTTCGGCAATAAGGTATTTGGCTCCCGAGAGATCATAAAATCCCTCATGTTCCATGTTTTTCAACATCTCTATCATGGGCAGGAAGAAACCGTTGGTGTTGAGTAGTCCCATGGGTTTGCTTATGAGGCCAAGCTGGTTGGCTACCAGCACTTCGAAGATCTCATCGATGGTGCCTATGCCGCCGGGGAGGGCGATAAAAGCGTCGCTGTTTGCAATGAGATATTCTTTGCGTTCGGCCATGGAGGCGACACGCACCAGCTGGGTGACGGGCTGGGAGAGGATGATTTCCTCGGAAAAGAAGGAGGGGATGACACCCACGACGCGACCGCCGTTTTCGAGCGAGGCACTGCTCACGGCACCCATGATGCCGAGGTTGCTGCCGCCATATAAAAGGCTGTGCCCCCTTTGGGCGAGGAGTTTGCCCAGGAATGCGGCTGCAGCAGTGTATTGTTGGTTGCGCGGGAGCGAGGCTCCACAGAAGACGGATATGTTCATAACGTAAGGGTTTGCGGATTGTTATCGTTTCCAGGCTCCGATGACTTCACCGATGTAGAGGGTATGGACTCCGGCACTGAAATCGGCATACCATTTCTTGGGTGTGTCGTTGCGGAAGTCGGCTGGGGTTTGGTGCAAAGCTGTAATGGTTTCGCACTCAATGACGAGGTCGGCCTCGGAGTAATAAGGTGTGCCATGCTCGGTGTAGGCGACATGGAGGCCGAGGGCTGATGCTTTGTCGCCGTCGCGGCCGCTGTGCGAGCCGAGATACTTCTCGATTTCGGGGTCGGAGAAGTGCATGATGGTGAAGCGGGGGTAGCGTTCCATGAACTCGTAAGTGTAGCGGGCGGGAGCCACGTAGACGGTGACGGTGGGACGATTGTGGCCGAGGTAGTTGCCAATGGATCCCCAGCCGATGGTCATGGCGTTGTTGATGGTGGTGTCGCCACTGCAGAGGATAAGGTTCTCGGTAAAGAAGGTGAAGCCGTTTCCCTCAAAATCCTTTTGAACATTGATGGTTTTCAGTTCCGTACTAGGGGAAGTGGTGGAATCCGGCTTTTTGTCTGGAGCGTCGGAATTGGTGTTGAAACGGCCCAGGATGGCTGCTTTAAGGAGTGCAAAAAAAGAATGTTTCATAAAGGAAAGAGAATGATTAGTTGTTCTTCTTGTATTCATTGAAATGTGCCCGGTCTCGTTGGTGGAATATTATCCATAGTATCTGGAGGAAGGCGAAGAGGAGCGCCAGCAGGATGTCGGAAAGGATATAGGGGAGAATCTCATGGAGAGAGAAATTGTGGGAAATGAAGATTTCGACCAGGATAATGAGTAGCGTGCAGAAGGCAAAGAAGAGTAGGTTTTTGACAAACAGACTGATGAAATCCTTGCCAGTAATCTTTTCGTCAAGACGAAGGGCAAGGTGATATTCGGGCATTAGCAATGCAATTATTTTGGTCAAGAATGGGCTTTTTGTATTGTCAGACATGTTTCTCGATTATAATCGACGTCTTTTGCTAACGCGAATTGGGGGCATTTATTGTGAACGGTAATAATTGTTTTGCGAAGTGGCTCGGTTCGTATTGCCGTTTAGGCGGTAAACAGGTCAATAATCTTTGGGAGGAAGATGATGAGCCCCACAATGGCGGCAGCGATGGCTGTCAGCAACACAGCGGCGGCCCCCAGGTCTTTGATGTCACGTTTGCGGTCGTCGCGTTCGGCTTTGACGAAGTCGGCAGTGCGCTCAAGGGATGAATTGACCGCCTCGGCGGAAAGTACCATACCGATGACAATGGTGACGGCTATCCATTCGTAGGCCGAGATGCGGAAGAGGAATCCCGCAATAATAACGCAGACGGCGACAAAGGCGTGAATCCAGGCGTTGTGCTCTTCGCGAAACAGGACACGCAGTCCGGCAAAAGCGTAGCCGAAACTCTTGATTCTTTTCTTGATGGAGAACTTATCGTTTTGCATTTGTGGGTCGTTTTG